>Ga0265293_10006705_pt1 | contig 18163 bp, 18 predicted proteins | sample Munlanlewell138R_FD_192505 | JGI IMG/M metagenome (GOLD analysis project Ga0265293, IMG submission 192505) | Leachate microbial communities from a municipal landfill in Southern Ontario, Canada - Leachate well 138R | ecosystem: Engineered > Solid waste > Landfill > Unclassified | place: Canada...
AAACCTGGAAGGCAAAAATTACTTATACGGAGAATTTGACAAGCTAGGGTTTTATTATGCCCCATCGGAAACTAATCACATATTTGTAAATGTCGGGAAAAACGGAAGGGAAATCTTTGAAAAGTTACAAAAAAAAGGAGTCATCATCAGGCCCATGGGAGGCAATTTCATCAGAGTTTCCATTGGCTCCATGGAAGAGAACCGTCTGTTTATTGAAAAGTTAAAAGAGGTGTTGTAAATAAAACAAGGGCGAAATCGCCCTTATTTTATATATTCATCCGTTTCATATGGCAAACCTTTCCTTTTTAGTTCTTCTTCTGTAATATCTTTTATTAAGGAGTATACGAATACAAATAATGGCACTCCTATTATTAGGCCTATAAACCCAAATATCTTACCCCCTACTAGCAATGCGAAAAGTATCCAAAATGGCGCTATGCCCAAAGAATCCCCCAAGATTTTAGGGCCAATGATATTTCCATCTATTTGTTGAATGATTAGGATTATTATTATAAACCAAAGGGCCTTTATGGGAGAGACGAATACTATTATAAAAGCTGAAGGTATGGCTCCAATAAATGGACCGAAAAATGGTATGATGTTAGTTATGCCGACTATAAAGGAAACTAATACAGTATAAGGCATATTTACTATAGTTAATACCACAAATGTAAGAGCACTTATGATAAGTGAATCTAAAATCTTTCCAGATAAAAACTTCCCAAATATGTTGTTGCTTCTATGGGTTAATTGCATTATTCTATCGGCTCTTTTCTCTGAGAATATAGCTCTAGTCATTTTTCTGGATAAACCTAAAAATCTTTCTTTATCCACTAGTAAATATATGGACACTATGATGCCTAAGACAATGTTCCATATACTTGCTATGATTACCTTTACTGTATTTCCCAATATTGGAATTAGATTTGTCGCAAACCTAATTATGCTGTCCTTGTATTTGTTCCACTGTTCAATCACTAAATTGTAGTATTCTTCCTGTATTTCGTATTTACTGTTGAAATCATTGACTAGTTTTGTAATATTGCTGATATAAATTGGAATATCGTTAGCCAAGCCTACTATACTAGATACTAATTGTGGAAAGATAAAATTAAAGAACAAATAAAATATTATACTTACGGTCCCGTAAGTCAAAAGGAGGCCTGCAATTCTTTTAAATTTACCTTTTTTCTTATTCAATACGGGAATATTCAAAATGCTGTTCTCATAAAACTTCAATATGAAATTAAATAGATATGCCATGACAAACCCAATAATAAAAGGCATAAATGTAGATAGGGTATCGTTTATCTTAAGTCTAAAGGCGTCTATTTCAGATGCTAATAAGTAAAATACGATACTAAATGCTATTACTATAAAGGCGTATATTGATATAGTTGTGTATTTTGAATCCCATTTTATTTTCATGCCCTTCTCCTTAAGATTTATTTGTCCACAATTTTATTATACCCATTATTTACCTAATCCAAAATATTTGTGTAAAGCATTTACTGCACGATCTGTATATTTTCCTTCTATTAGGCAAGATATTGTAGTATGGGAGTCCGATGTCTGAATTATTTCTATATTTTCCTTTGAAAGAGCTGATACTGCCCTTGCCATTACTCCAGGTATTCCCCTCATCCTGTTGCCAATGATTGTCACCTTGGTGCAATCCGATACTATATTATAATGGCAACCTAGGTCGTTTAATACCTTAATGAGTAAATTTTCGTCTTTCCCGTCTATAATAAAAAAGATATGTTCTGGATAGATATTTATCATATCTATGCTGACTTTTGCCTTTGCAATATTCTCAAGCAACAGTTCCTGGCTTTCCCCATCGGGCCTTAAGGGCGTTATTTTTACTTGAGTCCTATTTCCAATATAGGCTACTGAGGTGACTATTTTTTCTTTTTCCTCACGATATGATCTAGTCCTATCGTAGTTTGTAATCAATGTCCCATTGAAATTAGAATTTGCATTTCTTATGATGATAGGTATATTGGATCTCATGGCTATCTCTACTGCTCTAGGATGTAGTACCTTAGCACCATATTCTGCCATCTGAAATACTTCGTTGTAAAATATAGTTTCCATGACCTTTGCATCTGGTACTATCTTTGGATCTGCAGTCATGACTCCATCCACATCTGTATATATTTCAACTAATTCCGCTCCCAAAGCTTCTCCGATTATAGATGCAGTTACATCCGATCCACCTCTCCCCAAAGTGGTAATATCACCATACTCTGTAATCCCTTGAAATCCGCATATTATTGGTATCTTACCTTTTTCTACGGCATTGATTATATTTTTTGGATTTACATGGAGTATTCTAGCATCTAAAAAATTGTCATCTGTAATTATACCTGCCTGCCCTCCTGTGAACACTAGGGTATCTAATCCCCGCGATTTTAGGCTATTTGCCATAATTACTGCAGAAATTATTTCTCCGCAGGACATTAACATGTCCAGTTCTCTAGAACTAGGTTCTATAGTCTTTAAAAGGCTTATTAATGTATCTGTTGCATAGGGATCCCCTGCTCTTCCAATGGCAGAGACTACTACAACAGGGTTGAATTCCTTATTTATAGCTGCTTCAATCTTATCTATAGCTTGATTTCTTCGCTCGTCATTTGTCAACGACGAACCTCCAAATTTTTGCACTATTATTTTCATTACCGTCATCTCCAATAAATTCTTTACTATAGCTATATGTTTATTCATTACTTGTTGCCACATATTATTATAGTGTATATTTATCAGATTGTCAGCATATTTATGGGTAAAACAGCCTTTAGGCTGTTTAGTCAAACCACAATTTTAATTCCCTCTCCGCACTTTCAATAGAGTCTGAACCGTGAATTATGTTTTTCGTCAATGAATGGGCAAAATCTCCCCTTATAGTACCTGGCAGGGCAACTTTCGGATCCCTATGCCCTATCATTAGCCTCATTATTTCTATGGAGAAGTCTCCTTCTACCTCCATTGCCATTACTTCTCCCTCTAGAATGTAATCTATTAATTCACCAAAAAAAGGCTTTTCTCGATGTTCTATGTAGTGCTCCTCCGCCAACTCTTTGCTGACCTTAACTAGTTTTGCCCTAGTTATTTTAAAGCCCTTTTTTTCAATCCTACTGATAATTTCACCCATAAGCCTTCTTTCCACGCCATCAGGCTTAATCATAATAAATGTTTTCTCCAATTAAATCCCCCCGATTTTCTATATTGCATTATTGATACCCATTCTTTTAAGGCTTTAACAATAATATTGATGCAGCGTCCGTAAATTGATTACCTTGCTTCACTATTTCTTTGACACAAAAGGATTAGCTTTTATGTAAAATCTCAATAGGTAGTCCTTTCCCATTTCAGCATAGTCAATATTTATCCTTTTGCTCCTGACTATGTCTTCATTAGACAATTTTGGTCCATCCTCCACCCAAATTCTAGGGTCCGTGACTACATCTGCACCGTATAACTCCTTTGTAATCCCATATGCCATTACAAATTTTGCTGGTCCATTGGTTAGACCTATTATTTCCCTTTTCTGAGGATTATCATAGGGCTTTTTGTATCTATTTAAATACATCTTTTCTACCCCCTCTAAGGGTTCCACGGCTCTGAGGAGAACGGCACCGTGGGTCCCTTTTTCCTCTGCCACTATATTAAATAAGAGGTACATTCCATATATGGTGTAGATGTAAATATGCCCACCTACCTCGTCAATTATTCTAGTCCTTTCGGTTAATCCCTTGTGGAAATGGGCACCCTGATCTTTTGCCCCTATATAGGCCTCTGTCTCAACAATTTTACCTCTAATAACGGTATCCCCATCTTTGTATACTAATACTTTATTTAGCAAATCCCTAGCAACTAATACTGTATTTCTTTCAAAAAATTCTCGTGTCAATCTCATCTGTTATTTCCTTTCATGGTTTTACAATTAATGTCCCCCAGTTAAGGTATTTAATTCACTCTTTGAAAATCAACGTACTTTGTACCTTGAAATGTAAGCTTGCCTAGGTCTTCCTCCACCATCATACCGTATTGCTCTCCGGTTACTCGAAACTCCATCCTATCTCCAGACTCTACCTCAAAGGTTACATAATATAGACTTCTATGATTGCCATTGGAATTTCGCGGTATATCTGTTCTTTTCGATACTAGCTTTGCTGCCACAGTGAGAACAGGCTCTTTGGAGTTGGAGGTTTTTTTGACCATACTGCTTACCAATGAAAAAACTATAATGCCAAAGATTATTACAAAAAATATCGGGAAAATCACCCATATTAAAGATAATAATTTAAATGGAAAAAAATTAAACATAATATCCCTCCTGCATCTATTATACCATATTACCTATCTCTATTTAGATATGGAACTCATTTTATTTTATCACGTACATTGTAAAATGTAACTTCTCACTTTTATGGAAAACCTATAGAACCGTTTTGTTAAATAAAAATAGGGGCTAGCCCCTATAGTTTAAATCTGTTTACCAATTCACTTAGCTCATTTATTACTTGGTTCAAACTTTCTGTATTGTTGGATATAGTTTCCATGGTAGCAGCTTGTTCCTCCATGGATGCAGACAATTCTTCTGTTGAGGCCGCTGTCTCTTCCGTTACAGAAGATATACTTTGTATTGCAAAAATTGCTTCATCCTTGTCTTTGTCTACTATTTCTAACCTGTTATCCAATTGTTTTATAGCTTCCATGGTCCTATCTGTTGATGTCAGTATTCCCCTTAATCCCTGTCTAACTTCGTCAATAGTAGTATTTACCTCCCTAAGTGCGTCTTCTGCATCTCCAACATTTTCTTTAGTAGTATTTACTTCAAACTGAATAGTATTTAATATTTCGCCAATATTTTTAGTAGCCTCTCCAGTATCTATGGAAAGTTTCCTTATTTCTTCAGCCACTACTGCAAATCCCCTTCCTGCCTCCCCAGCCCTTGCAGCTTCTATTGCCGCATTTAATGCCAATAAATTAGTCTGCTCTGATATATTCATTATTGTATTAAGTATGTTGCCAATATTGTTGGATTGCTCCGTAAGGGAGTTGATGTTTTCTACTACCACATCGATGGCTCCATTGGTTATGTTAAACTTTTCAACCATGTTTTTCATAGACTTAATACTAGTTTCGTTAATTTCCTGTACTTCTATAGAATTTTGTACTACAACTTCTCCATTCTCTACGGCAAGTTTTATTTCATTTGCCAATTTATGAAGTTTTTCCGAACCTTTTTCTGCATCTGCAGCCTGCCCCATGGCTGCCTTTGCCAACTCCTCCACAGCTTCAGTTACATCGTTAATAGATTCTGTTATTCCATGGGTTGCTGAATTTAAATTATGAGAGTTTTCCACTATATTTACTGTTGTCCCTTCAATTATCCTCATCATTTTTCGCATTTCCACCCTTACTTTTGCCATGGCTCTAAAGGAATCTCCAATCTCATCCTCCCTAGTTAAATACCCGGTGATTACTTCATCTTCTTCTATATCAGTCAGCTCTAGATCTGCTGTTTGACCTAGGACCTCCGCCATAAATTCCAAAGGCCTTTGCAAAGTCTTTACATAATTAATTGAAATAATTCCTATAATTAAGACCATAATTGCAATTGAACCCAAGGCAAAATAAATCGTATTTTGCGGACCCAATTGTTGGGCATATATGGTTATACCCCATACTACCAGTGCCATGACTATGGATGAAATCAATGTTAAAGATAAAATTTTAGTACTTATTTTTTTCATTTGTTCCCCTCATTTCTTAGCAGATTTATTTACCCAATCCTTACCATATATTAATTATACCACTAAATAATTTTAGTTCTACTAAAAGTATTTCTATGTTTTTTGACAAAGGTATCGATTTATGTCGATTTTCTCAATACATTCCCGATACTTTCGTTGAATATTAAAGCTGCCCTCCTATCATAGGGCGTATCTGATTTATTTATTAGGACTAGTTTATTTCCTTTATAGTACTCAATTAATCCTGCTGCTGGGTAAACCCTAAGGGATGTCCCCCCTACTATGAGCATATCGGCTTTTTCTATATACTTTACTGCTTTGTCCAGTATATACATATTTAACCCTTCTTCGTATAACACTACATCTGGCTTTACAATACCCCCGCATTGACTGCACTTAGGTATGGAAGGGGAATTTAATATAAAGTCCAGCGAGAAAAATTTATTGCATTTTGTACAATAATTCCTGTGGACCGAGCCATGTAATTCCAATACATTTTTAGAACCTGCCATTTGATGGAGACCATCAATGTTTTGCGTGATTACTGCCTTTAACTTTCCTCTACTTTCCAAATCCGCCAGTACTAAATGGGCATCGTTTGGCTTTGCGTCTTTATATATCATCTTTGTTTTATAAAATTCATAAAAGTCCTCTGTGTCCTTGAGAAAACAAGTATAACTCAGCATATATTCAGGTGGATATTGGGTATTCTTTGATGTGGTATATAATCCCGTTTCTGACCTAAAATCAGGGATATTGCTCTCTGTCGATACTCCTGCACCCCCAAAAAATACTATGTTTTGGCTTTCCTGTATCATCTCCTTCAACCTATTTATTGACATTTTAGTCCTCCTTTCTCAATCCTTTCATAGTGCTTTCTATATTGACTTTATCTGCTATGCCCATATTTAAAAGTTTATCCAATAACAAGATATACAACATAAATAGTTCCTTTAGCCTATTCACGTCTTTGATTATACCCACAGACTCATAATAGAGCTCATGGGAACCTTCGACTAAGTTGCTGGAAAACATCCCCTCTCCATGTTTTATCTCTATGGAAAACCTATCTAGTTTCATTATCAATTCTTTAATTTTATCACCTGAAAGGAATTCCCTTACTTTGTCTTCACTATCGCCTTTTATGATAAATTTCTCGTCAAAATCCACCTCTCCTATTTCAATATCCTGCATTCCAAGTGCCTTGCCTAAGTCGCTAAAAAGTCCGCTTTTATAAATCTTAAATTGCAGTCTGTCAATAGGATTATAGGGGGCTCTTATCCTAGTATATGTGGTACTGCTCTTTCCATGGGAGCGACTAAAGGAATCCAGTATTATTACCCATCCCTCAAATTCTACGATTACTTGTTTTGGTTTAAAAACGCCTTTATTAATATACTCCCCGCCCATTTCATTGGCAAATTGACCCCACACTTCATCTTTGCTCGGTCCGAAGATACCTCTAAGTACCATGATGTCACCTCCACCGTTTATTTTAAGTCGTATATTTCTCTAGCATCGATTTTATACTATATGCAAAATCGTCGCCAGCACCCCAATCGAATCCAAACAAGAGGCCCTTGGAGCTGCCTGCAGCAATGGATTTTACATTTGTTTTCCCTTTGCTATTATCTATTATTACCGTCAAAGCTGCCCTGTTTTCAGCGCGAAAATAGTATTTTTCAAATACTAGTATACATACTGATTTCCCATCTCCCAAATCGATTGTTTCCTCGTGGAGTAGGTCTGCATTTTGATTTCTCTTTACTATATTTAGTGCTTCTACTGGACTGATATTTACAGAAAAGCTATATTTGCTCATAAGTACTGCTCCTTTCAATAATTAGATTAAATCCTTGAGAGAATGGATTTTTCTCCCCTTTCTATCTTCACTGCTATCTGCACATATTAGGGAGTTTAGGACTGCTTCTTCCGCAGCCTCTACAGTAGCCTTAAATACCTTGTCTAGCTTGTTTTCATTTATTACCCTTATATCTATTATATCACTTTCCTCATAATGTTTTATCTTGTTGGCAGTTGAAAATCCAATTGCTATTTCACCGCTTCCATTTCCCGTATAACTACCAGTCCTGGCCAATCCAGGGTAAACCCTTTTAACTACCCTTTTTAATTGCCTAGATGATAAAGGTATATCAGTTGCCAATACTATGATTATGGAACCTTTTTCCTCTGTATTTTCTATTGCATCGACTTTATCCACTAACTTTGGTCCTAAATGTTCTCCATTTAATATAAAGTCCTTCATGGAGCCGAAATTGCTCAAGACTAAAATACCTACTGTATATGTATCCCCATCTAATTCTATTAGTCTCGATGAAGAACCTATGCCTCCTTTAAGTCCATAACATATCATACCTGTGCCAGCCCCGACATTTCCTTCTTTTAATTGGATATTACAATTTTCAATGGCCTCATATATATCTTCTTCCCTTACGCGGAGTCCTCTGATGTCGTTTATTTGACCGTCGTTGCATTCGCCGATTACGGGGTTTACTGTGCCTGTACTGTCTCCTATATCTTCATTATTTCCAATCATGTATTTTACTAGGGCATCATAGGCTGTGCCTACGCTTAATGTGTTTGTAAGGATAATTGGAGTTTCAATGGTGCCTAGTTCCTCAATCTGAATTAACCCAGTAGATTTCCCAAATCCATTGATTACATGGCATGCTCCAATTAGTTTTTCCTTAAATATATTGCCTTCATGGGGCAATATTGCCGTAACTCCTGTTTTTATATTTTTCTTATCTAAAGTTTTGTGGCCCACTTTTACTCCCTTTACATCTGTTATTGAATTATTCTCTCCAATTGGGAAGCTTCCTATTTTTATTCCATATTCCCTAATCTTTTTATTTCCCATTTACAACCCTCCTGCCTATTTAGGAAAACAATCAAAATCCAACGTTCTCAGTTTCATCCCATAAAGTTCTACAGCTCCTGCAAATGTTCACTTGTGAATTTTTATTGTTTTTATCATGAAAGATGTTTTGTTGCCTTAACCATATGATACAATATAATATATAATTTGTACAAATTTTTGTCTCTAAATTTACAAAATGGAGTGGAAAAGTAATAGAACATAAATAAATAGACGAGGAGAAGATATGAGATATAAAAAGATGATTGAAGGCGTTTTTTTAAAAAGACCAAATAGGTTTATCGCCCATGTTTTAATAAATGGCATAGAAGAAATTGCACATGTAAAGAATACGGGAAGGTGTGCAGAGCTTTTGATTCCAGGTGCTAAAATTTTATTGGAGGATGCTTCGGATAACCCCAATAGAAAGACAAAATACTCTTTGATTTCAGTATGGAAGGGAGATATGCTAGTCAACATGGATTCTCAGGTGCCCAATGCAGTTGTTGCCCATGCACTAAAGGAAAACAAAATAGAGGGATTTAAAGATCTTGTAAAGGTTAAAAGAGAGGTCACCTTTGGACAGTCTAGGTACGACATATATTTCGAAACCCATGGTGAAAAGGGGTTTATAGAGGTCAAAGGGGTTACTTTAGAAAAAGACGGTATAGCCATGTTCCCAGACGCCCCAACTGAAAGGGGCTCCAAGCATGCCTTGGAAATGGTCAAAGCCATAGAAGAAGGCTATACTGGCATAATATTTTTCCTGATACAAATGAAGGGGCCAGGGTCCTTTAGACTCAATTCTGAAATGGACCAAAAGTTTTCGGAGTCTGTAAAATACGCCGTAAATAATGGTGTAAGGGTATTGGTTTACGATTCTATTGTGGGAAAAGAAACTATCGAAATAGGAAAGCCCATAGAATTTATACCTTAGTCGCAAATAGGTAGATGGATTTACCATCTACCTATTTTTATAGTTTATTAAGCTTTTATTTTCTCCAATTTTACACCAGTCATTTGCCCATTTAAGTCCTGAGCTTCTAGGCTCTCGTCCTTTACACGTTCAATGTTTATGGCTAAAGTCTCCGACTTGATAAACTCTTCATGGCTATCTACTGCATTTTTGATTTCATCGCTGCCATCATAGAAAATATTTATATTGTCAAGAACTTCGTAGCCATTATTCTTTCTCATTTGCTGTACCTTGGATACAAATTCCCTAGCGTAGCCCTCATTGATTAGTTCTGGAGTCAATGTAGTGTCTAGGATTACAAAGAGATTATCTTCCATGGCAACGTCAAATCCTTCTTTTGCAGATATAGTCACCAAGACATAGTCTTTTAGAATTTCTGTATCTTCTCCGTCTAAATTTAATACGATAGTCTCAGCTCTGTCAAACTTCTCTACAATTTCTCGTGCATTTAATTCACTCAGAGCTTTGCCAAAGGATTTAATCTTTTTACCCAATATAGAGCCTGCAACCTTAAAGTTTGGTTTCAGGGAGTAATTCATAAATTGAGATAAGTCTCTTTCAAATACGACTTCTTTTACATTCAGCTCTTCTTTTATAAGTGGCACTAAATCCTTAATTATGTCCTCGTATTTCCCATCTACAACTACTTCATTGAGTGGCTGCCTTACCTTGATTCTGACGGATTCCCTTGAAGCACGACCAAGTCCTACTAAATCCCTCACCAAGTCCATTTTTTCCTCTAAAGCCTTGTCAACTAAATCCATATTGGACTTTGGATAATAGCTTAGGTGGACAGATTCTTCACCTGTCAGCTTTTGATATATTTCCTCGGAAATAAATGGTACAAATGGAGCTACTAATTTACATACTCCAACGAGAATTTCATATGTGGTATTATATACTGCTTTTTTGTCGTCATCTAATTCAGTTGACCAAAATCTTCTCCTATTTCTCCTTATATACCAGTTGGATAGGTCTTCTATTACAAATTCTTGAATTGCCCTGACTACCTTTGTCAATTCAAATATATCCATATCTTCATTTGCATTTTCCACTAAGGTATTGTATTTAGAAAGTATCCATTTATCTATTTCTGGCCTATCCACATAGTCTACAAAGAATTCCCTAGGATCCACCTCATCTGTATTGGCATAGAGGGAGAAGAAATTGTAAACATTTCGTATGGATCTAAAGAATTTACTTTCTACTTCCCTTAGGCCGTCCTCATCAAATTTCGTTGGAGTCCAAGGTGGTGATACGTACATCAAATACCATCTCAAAACATCAGCACCGTATTTGTCGAATAAATCGAAGGGGTCTACTGTATTTCCCCTAGACTTAGACATCTTCTTTCCGTCCTTGTCTAGTACTAAATCGTTTACTAGTACATTTTTGTAGGGTGACTTACCTGCCACAAATGTGGATATGGCTATCAGTGAGTAGAACCAACCCCTAGTCTGGTCAATACCTTCATTTATAAAGTCTGCTGGGAATAGCTCATCATAGAAATTTTCCTCGTTTTCAAAAGGGTAATGGTGTTGAGCAAAAGGCATGGCACCGCTGTCAAACCATACATCTATGACGTCTTTTTCTCTGGTCATTGTACCGCCGCATTTATCACATTTTATATGGACCTGGTCTACATAGGGTCTGTGAAGCTCTATGGACTCATCTATATCTTCAATTGCCCTATCTGCCAATTCTTTTCTCGATCCTATGCTGTCTACATGGCCGCAATCGTCACATCTCCATATTGGAAGGGGTGTACCCCAATACCTGGCTCTAGATATAGCCCAGTCGTTTATGTTTTCCAACCAGTTTCCAAATCTTTTTTCCCCCACAAAGGAAGGATACCAGTCTACGCTGTTGTTGTTCTCTACAAGTTTGTCTTTTAGCTTTGTCATCTCTATATACCAAGAGGGCTTAGCATAGTATAATAAAGGTGTCTTACATCTCCAGCAATGGGGATAATTGTGGTCTACCTTTTCCTTTTTAAACAGTTTCCCTTCTTCTCTAAGCCATTTTATAATATCTGGGTCCGCATCCATTACAAACATGCCTTTCCATATGGTGTCTGTGAATTTGCCTTCCTCAGATACTGGCTGAACTACTGGAAGCCCATATTTCATACCTGTATTGTAGTCGTCTTCACCAAATGCAGGGGCAGTATGGACTATTCCCGTACCATCCTCTACGGTGACGTAATCGGCCAATGTGACGAAAAACGCTTTTTTATCTACGTCGATAAATGGAATTAACTGCTCATATTCTATATGCTCCAAAGCTGTGCCAGGCATTTCCTCCAATACTTGGTAATCCTCCCCCAGCACCTTATCTGCTAAAACTTTGGCTAGATAATATACTTCATCATTTTGTTTAACCTTTACATAAGCTACATCTGCATTCACTGTCAATGCAACATTTGATGGAAGGGTCCAGGGAGTTGTGGTCCAGGCCAAGAAGTACTCGTCTTTGTCTTTTAGCTTAAATTTTGCGACTACGGTCTCAGTCTTTATTTCTTCATAACCTTGGGCTACCTCGTGGGTTGCCAGTCCAGTACCGCATCTTGAACAATAGGGTAGAATTTTGTGACCCTCATATATATAACCTTCTTTAAAAAACTTATCTAATATCCACCATACAGATTCGATATAGTCGTTTTCCAAAGTAATGTATGGATTATCCAAGTCTATTAGATATGCCATCCTTTCGGTCATTTCTCTCCACAGTTTTTCGTATTGAAATACGGATTCTTTACATTGCTCGTTGAATTCCTTTATTCCATAGGTCTCAATATCCTGTTTGTTGTGAAGACCTAGTTTCTTCTCCACCTCTATTTCCACTGGAAGCCCGTGGGTATCCCATCCTGCTTTTCTCTTAACTTGATAGCCCTGCATAGTCTTGTATCTGCATGTCAGGTCCTTTAATGTCCTTGCCATTACATGATGTATCCCTGGCTTTCCGTTAGCTGTTGGAGGCCCCTCATAAAATATGTAGGGTTTCTTTGCATCCCTAGTGGTTACAGACCTATGAAGCAAATCTATCTCTTTCCAGTACTCACTTATGCCTTGTTCTCTCTGATTTACTGGTTCATTTGATAATTGATTGAACTTTTTCAATTTTTTCATCCTCTCATAAATAATAAATCCCTAAGTCTTAGACTTAGGGACGAAATTTCCGCGGTACCACCCAAATTACAAAAAACACGTAAATGTTTTTTGTCGCTTAATGGTTGTAACGGTAACACCGTAATGCCTTACTCCATTTCAGGCATTATGCTCAAAGGCGATTTTCACAAAGGGGTCTTAATAATCTTCCACCGTATGATTATTTCTCTATAATAAACCTAACTTTGCTACTGTCCTTATCACAGCACTTTTTTCATTTGTATTATAATATACCCTATTTTGCAATAACTTGTCAAGTATTAATTGGGATGCAATATTCTAATGGTGATTAAATGCGATAAAAATATAAATTAGTCCCATGAAAATGTAAAGCTCAGAAATATGTGTAAAATAGTATAATATATATGCAGCCCCCAATAATATATAGGGTATGTTTATCTTTTTCAAATCCACGTCTTCCACCCCCTTTGAATTCCAGTCCAAATTAATTTCCCTGACTTTTCCTTAAATTATAAATCTCAGTTGTTCTATCTAAATCTACCATATCGTAGGTAATTAGCTGACCTTTTTTAATATCCCTCGTTACAATTGCCTTATGGTTAATAAGGCCTATGGGGACTAGTTTCTTGTCCTTCGCCTCTTCATAGGGGTATATTTTCCCCAGAGTAGTATATTCTCCAATGCCATCTAAATTTTCGCCCCTCTTTAAGTCTTTTTTTGCCACAGCAACCACTTCTGCTATGGGATAATCATAAAGGGGTGCTATGGTGGCTTCTTTGTCAAAATATGCTTTTGCTATGGATATGGGCGTCTCCAAACTAGTCAAATGATATGGTCTATATAGGACATAGTTGGGCCCGTCCCCCATTTTTAAGAATTTCATCTCCCTGTGAACTTGAGGAAGGGAAGTAGTCACAATTACAAAGACTCCTGGGGCTATTCCATGAGCATAGTCTACTATACCGTATTTATTTAAAATTCCTCCATTCTCCTTAAGGCTATATACTTTTGGCAATTGGTCTACAGTAGTGCTGGGACCATGACCACCAGGTATATCTGGTGTAAATCCAGTACTATTTGCCATGGCTGCCATTTCTACCATGGTATTGGTCCCATCTACAAAGGATGCCAACCTCAATGGCTTTAAACCAGATTCTAAGGCCCTATCTCTTACGCTGTCGGGAGTGGCATCATAGTCCATTGGATTGTTTTTACCCTTTCCAATTGCCAATACTTCAAATCCAGTGGCCTTGGCAAAATCGAATATCTCCTTTACTGCACCTGGTTCATCTCCTGCCGTTCCAGTATATACGACTCCCATTTCCTTTGCCATCTTGTTTAGTATTGGACCAACGACCACATCTGCCTCTATATTGAGCATAACCACGTGTTTCCTATTTTCAATGGCCTCAGATGCTATAATTGCCCCTGTATTTGGCACACCTGTTGCATCTACTATTACATCTGTTAAGTTGGATTTTGTAGCAAGCTCTAAGTCATCGCAAATTACATATTTTTTCTTTTCCATTGCCAAATTTATATCACTTAATTTATTGGCTATTACTATATCTTCTCTGGGAATTCCCCCCAAGGTATAAGCTTCCATAGCATCTGATATTTTGTTGCTGACTACTATGGATGGTTTCATTCCTTTTACCAGCATCATTTGGCTTACCATGCCTTTGCCCATTAGGCCCGCCCCTATTATGGCGACTTCTATATTTTTATGTTTCTCTTCAAGTTCCATTAACTTTCTATTTATGCCCATATTTATCCTCGCTTTTCTTTAGCTTTTAGCAGCGTGCAAGCCTGCCACATATCCAGATGACCATGCCCATTGCAGGTTAAATCCTCCACAATCCCCATCTATATCCAATAGTTCACCAATTATATACAATCCATCTACTATTTTTGATTCCATTGTTTGGTTGTTTATCTCGTGGGTACTTACTCCTCCCGCTGTCGCTTGTGCATGAGCCCATGATTGACTGCCTATTATTTTAAACTCCCAAGAGGTCAACAAATCAGCTATTGATTTTATTTCTTCCCTTGTCAGTTTATTTGCATTTTTGTTTTTATCTATATTTAGCTCCTTCAAAATAGGTATAATTAACCTTTTGTTTACAAGACCAATGAGGCTGCCTTCTATAGTTCGACTTTTCATTTGACTAAATCTATTTTCAAGGTAATAGGATAGTTCCTCACAAGTCTTGGTATGGATAATAGATACTTTTAATTTGGCTTCCTTTCCATCTCTTAAATATTTCAATGCTGTCCTGCTTATTTGCAATATGGGAGGCCCTGATATGCCATAGGATGTGAATAATATATCTCCTATATCTTCTAATATTAGTTTATCAGCTAAATATACTCCTGCTCTGCCAACGAACTTTACTCCATCCATGGGCTTCAATAAATTGCTCTCTAATTTCAATTGGACTAAACCGGGAAACACGTCTGTAATCTTATGATTTAGTTTTTTACTCAAGCTATATCCATTGCCGTCTGAACCGCTGGCAGGTAAGGACATGCCTCCTGTGGCTAAAATCAGCTTGTCACTATGAAATACCCTTCCGTCTTTGGTCCTTACGGTAAATCTTTTCGACCTTTTTATATCTATTACATAAGCCTCAGTGATTAGTTCAATCTTTAAATCTTCTATTTCATATCTCAATATATCTAGCATGCTGGAGCTTTGAAAAGAAAGTGGGAAAACTTTTCCATTGTCCTCAACTGCAGGTGTAATTCCCAACCTTTCAAAGAAGTCTATGGTCATATCTACATTAAATACCGATAGGGGGCTAAATGCAAATTTTGGATTGTTTCCATGGTAATTGTTTATATTCAGGAATTTATTTGTATAGTTACATCTGCCATTTCCAGTAGCCAGTATCTTTTTCCCTACCCTATCATTTCTTTCAAGGATTGTAACATCTCCGCCATGTCTCTTTGCAATGATTGCAGCCATCATGCCGGAGGCACCACCGCCTACAACTATTATTTTGTTACCCATTTTAATGCTCCTTTATAGAATTTTCATACTATCATATTTTATACCTTTTATATGAATTTGTCTATTTATCCATAGTATAAAGCCAGTAAATAAAATAAAGTACCGCATCTATACTATAGATTACAGTACTATGGATTTTAAGTTTTCTCTGATATTTATTGGGACCCATGTTTTATGGATAATAAGTCCATTATATTATATTTTTTAATTTGTAGTCTTCTCTAATAATGGCATAGGTTTTTAAATCTAAAGGAATTCCATCTTTTAGAACCTCATGCTTCAGTGTACCTTCGTAGGACATTCCCGTTTTTTCCATAACTTTCCAAGAACCAGTATTTGATACTAAGGCCCTTGCAAATATCTTATTTATATCCAGTTTTTCAAATCCATACTGTACAATGGCCTTAGAGGCCTCTGTACAGTATCCCCTATTCCAGAATGGTACACCAATCCAATAACCTAATTCTGCCCTTCTATGGACCTTATTTATCATTAAACCTATGGCACCTATTAAACTGCCATCAGATTTGTTTACAATTGCATATGTTACCCCATTTCCCTCTTTAAAGTTTTCACTATGGGTACCTATCCATGATTCAGCCATCCCATCCTCGTAAGGATGTGGTATATTTAGCGTTGTTACTGCAATCTTGTAATCACCTGCCAGCTTTTGCACTATTTTTGCATCTGACAGTAAAAAAGGCCTTAGGATTAACCCATCAGTTTCTAAAGTCGGTTGTATTCTCATCTTATCTCCCCCAAATATACTTATAGTACCTTTTATTGTATATCTATAATCATAAAAAGCAAAATGTGTTTTTTAAACGTATAAAACAGGTGGGTTAATCTTATTATGATACAAACATTATAAATAGTATTAAAAATGTCTTTTTTATATCCCTGTTCACTAACAGATATATTACTCCAAAGGCAGATGCTAGTAATCCCGATAACAATCCCACCCTTACATCTCCTTTTGTAAATATATGTGCGAGCCCCCATGTTAAGGCTAGTATAATTCCCCCATAGGGAATATTCTCTTTCCTAAACCAAATTTCAAATGATTTTTGTCCATATACCAATATTAGCATAAATAAAATAGTTTCAAATAGATAGTAGAGGTATTGAAAAATAAACTGAAGCACACCTAAGTTTTGGAATTCTTTTATTATTTTGAATCCATTCCAATCTTGATAGGAGATATAGAGTGAAAGGATAATGCATACGATTACACCTATCCATTGCCAGGCTTTCATCTTTTCCTTTTTTTCAAATATATCAAACTCGTATTCCCTTTTAGAATAGTTTATGATTACAAAGGTGACAATTCCCCATGTAATACAAGTAATGATCCAATGGATTATATTTTGGCTAGTATTCCAGTTCTTCATGGTACTACCATAAATAAATGGTTCTAATAGGAATGCATAAATTGCTTCTATACCCAATCCGGCGAAGGCATACAATCCTAAACTAAAATAATTGATTCCCCTTACCTCTTTTTCCATTACTTTACTCTCCCTTTTCCCATTTTAGAACATAATATTTAGATGTTTTTTCTATTAGATACTAGAGCCCATACGTAATATGGTTGCATACAAGGGTCCCAAAGGATAAAAACCTGTATCTAATACATCGTATAAGATATTAATTCCTTCATCTCGCACTCCCATTGTATTAATTGCAAAAATTGATACATAACTTTCCTTATTAATCTTATAGCTTACCTCCACAAATATTGATTCCATAGAAAAGTCATCATTATCATTATGATATATCTCTACCTATCAAAATACCTATTTATTTCACATGAATATACTCCTTGAGTTTTACTTTCAATAAATTTGCCATTAATCATTTTTGGCTCTTCTTTGCTATATAATGTTGGTAAAGCTAATATCTTTATACTCGGTATATCATCTGGAACCGTTTTACCTGTTACCGTAAAACCATCATTTTTTTCAATAGTTTCAAAAGAAATTTCAATAGTTCCTAGCTCGTCTTCTATCTTTAAGGTTGGAACATCCCCTTCTATATTTCCTTTAACTATATTTTTAATCTTTCTCAATTGATTTTCATTAAATTTATCAAATTCTTCTTTGGTATAGGTTCTTACAATTGGACTTCTATTTACCTTATCTGTTATATCTACTAGCATTTTTATATTTGTTGTGGATAAGTTTCTTTTTTCTTCTGGAAGAGGCCTTGGTAACAAATTAATATGTATAAGTTTTACTAGAATAAAAGGAATAATTATTAACATTGAAAGTGCCATCTTTTTTTAAAAGCCTTCCTATCCATTACTATAGTGCCCCCTATTCATAATTATTTTATGCCTGTTATGTAAAAATTACGATATTAAATTTAACAAAAGTTTTTCCTACAAGATTTATAGTGTTATTT
>Ga0265293_10006706_pt1 | contig 18162 bp, 15 predicted proteins | sample Munlanlewell138R_FD_192505 | JGI IMG/M metagenome (GOLD analysis project Ga0265293, IMG submission 192505) | Leachate microbial communities from a municipal landfill in Southern Ontario, Canada - Leachate well 138R | ecosystem: Engineered > Solid waste > Landfill > Unclassified | place: Canada...
TCGCTGTCGCTCCTTTGTCTTTACTGCCATGTCGGTTCGTTACCGCGTGCCGTGGGCCGTGCGCACTTCGCTGGCCTGCTGGCCGCTGTGCAGGGGGGTGCCGTCGGAGGGTGTTTGCGTGCCGTAAGCGACCGCCCGCAGGCGCCTGAGGCGCAGACTGTTGCTGAGCACGAAGACACTGGACAGGCCCATCGCCACGCCGGCCACCATGGGATTCAGATGCCAGCCGGTCCAGGGATAGAACATACCGGTGGCCAACGGAATCAATAGAATATTATAGAAGAACGCCCAGAACAGATTGCCGCGGATCGTACTCATGGTGCGCTGTGCGACCTGCAATGCGGTCACCACACCGGACAGATCACCGCGCGTCAACGTGACGTCCGCTGCCTCGATGGCGATATCGGTGCCGGAGCCGACGGCGATGCCGACTTCGGCCTGCGCCAGGGCTGGCGCATCGTTGATGCCGTCACCCACGAAGGCGACCTTGCGCCCTTGCTGCTGCAGCGCGATCACTGCGGTGGCCTTGCCTTCGGGCAGGACCTCCGCCTGCACCGTCTCGATCCCGGCGAGGGCGGCAATCGCGGCGGCTGTGCGACGATTGTCACCAGTGATCATGCCCACGTGCAGATTCCGCTGCTTGAGTGCAGCGATCACCGCTGCTGCTTCGCGTTTCAGGGGATCTGCCACGGCGAGTATGGCACGCAGCTGACCGTCCACCGCCAGATACATGGGCGTCTTACCCTGATCGGATAGCGCGGTGACCCGCTCTGACACCGACTGCAGAGAAATGCCTTCACGGGTCATGAAGCGATCGGCGCCAAGCTGTACCTGGTGGCCATCCACACGGGCCTGGACACCGTAACCCGGTACGGCACTGAATTCAGTCACCGGCCACGATGGCACACCCTCCGTTTTGGCTGCCTGCACGATGGCGCGGGCGATCGGGTGCTCACTGCCCACTTCCACCGCCGCCGCAAACGCCAGTGCGGTGGCGCGGTCACCGTCCAGCGCCTCGAGATCGGTCAGGCGGGGACGGCCTTCGGTGAGGGTGCCCGTCTTATCGAATACGACGGTATCCACGTGGGAGAGCGTCTCCAACGCCTCGCCCTTGCGATACAGCACGCCCAATTCGGCGGCCCGACCGCTGCCGACCATGATCGCCGCCGGTGTGGCCAGACCCATCGCGCAGGGGCAGGCCACGATCAGTACCGCCACGGCACTGACCAGGGCCAGCGTGATCGCCGGCTCCGGACCGAATGACAGCCAGGCAAAGAAACTGATGAGGGCGATGACAATCACGATCGGCGTGAACACGTTCACCACCCGGTCGGCCAGGCCCTGGATCGGCAGTTTGGAGCCCTGGGCACGTTCGACCAGGCGAATGATCTGCGCCAGCACGGTCTGTGTGCCCACCTGAGTCGCCTTGATCTGCAATAGCCCGTGCTGATTCACCGTGCCACCGACCGCCTTGTCACCGACCCGCTTGAGAATCGGCACCGGCTCGCCCGTGAGCATGGATTCGTCGACATAGCTCTCGCCCTCGGTCACCTCGCCGTCGACCGGCAGACGCTCACCCGGGCGGACCACCACGACATCGCCCTGACGCACCTGTGCGATCGCCACCTCCTGCTCCTGACCTTCACGCAGTATCCGGGCGGTCTTGGCCTGCAGGCCGATCAGCTTTTTGATCGCTGCGGACGTGCGTCCCTTCGCCGTCTCCTCCAGGAATTTGCCGAACAGAATGACGGTGACGATGACCGCGGCCGACTCGAAATAGAGATGGCGGGCCTCCGTCGGAAACAGGCCGGGCCACAGCAGCACCAGCATGCTGAATAACCACGCGGCACCGGTGCCGGTCATGACCAGGCTGTTCATGTCGGGTGAGAGATGCCGGTAGGCGATCCAGCCCGGACGGAAAAACCGCCGCCCCGGCCCGAACAGCACTATGGTGGTCAGGATCGCCTGCACCCAGTCCCAGACCGCGATCGGTGCGAGTGCGCGCAGGCCCTGGTCGATCGCCGGGATGAGCATTCCACCCATCGAGATCAGCATGACCGGTGCAGTCAGCGCGGTGGCCAGTCCGACATCACGCCGCATCGCCTGCCGTGTCGCGGCGCGTACCTCGGCCTCGCGTTCCTCCCCGGACCCATCCGGGCCGGCATCCAGCCGGTAGGTGGCATAGCCGGTCTCTTCGATGGCGGCGATCACTTCATCGGGACTCACGCTGGCGGGCAGATAGCGTACCGTCGCCCGTTCCGTGGTCAGATTGACACCGGCCTCGAGCACCCCCGGCAACTTGTTGAGTGCCCGCTCCACGCGTGCCGTGCAGGAGGCGCAGGTCATGCCTTCGACCCCGACCTCGTATTCCGCCACGATCGGCGTGTACCCGGCGTCAGTCACGGCCTGCACGATGCGCCCCGGCTCCTGCACGGCCGGGTCGTAACTGATACTGGCGCGCTCGGTGGCAAGATTGACGCTCGCCTCAGTCACGCCGGGCAGCTTTGACAGGGCCCGCTCGACGCGCGCCGTACAGGAGGCGCAGGTCATCCCTTCAACACCCAACTGCAGTTGCTTCATAACTGAGACCTCTTATGTGAATTCGGTCGGAACAGGGTGCTTCAAGGCCTGCATTCAGGCCGCGTTGTCTGCCAGCGCCGCGAGAATCGGACACTCTTCGGTTGAACCGTGGCCGGAACAACGCCGGTCGAGCTTCGACAACCCACGTTTCATACGCTGCAGGTCACGGATACGCACATCGATATCGGCAATCTTGCTTTGGGTCAGCCGCTTCACCTCGGCCGCCGATTTGCCCGGGTCATCACTGAGCGACAGCAGTTCGGCGATCTCATCGAGTGAGAAACCCAGGGCCTGTGCGCGCCGGATGAAGCGCAGGCGCCGTACCGCATCTGCACGGAACAACCGGTAGCCGGATGCCGTACGCTCGGCTTCGGGCAACAACCCGCGCCGTTCGTAATAACGCAAGGTCTCCACCGCCACACCGGTTTGTCTGGCCAACTTGCCCACGGTCAAGGTCTGCATGGTCACCCCTCATCGCGATGCAGGCATTCTAAACCCTGTAGCCTACTATAGAGTCAAGAGCTGTTCCTTGCACCCCGAGGGTATCCCAACCGTAAAATCCCACATTGGCTGCGCGGGTCAGGCCTGCCGTCCGGTCACCGACCTGCACCATGCGTGACTGCAGAGAGGAAAGCCAGCCACGGAAGCAGGCTCATTGCATAAAGCCCCAGGATCAACCCGCGGGTAATGGTCCCGGGTGTATACAATGAATTCTTTCCGTGTCGTTCCGTGGGTTCCGTGGCCAGAAATGGTTTAAGAAAATTCTGACGAGGCTGAAGCGATCGGCCCGAAGGCGGGGGAGGGGATCAATCTGTCCCAGGTGACTGTCGGATCTGACTGTAATGGTGCTTACTTGAGCTGATGTATTGTAAAACTGGCCACGGAATCCACGGAACAATACGGAAGATATTCACTATGTGAATCCAGGGCCATCCTTCCGCGTCATGTGATTACGTAAACCTCAATAACCACGAAGGACACAAAGGACACGAAGAAGAAACTGGCCAATACAAGGTCAGTCGACATTACTGCTGTCCCATAAACCCAAAAGCCGTATTTGCCACGGAAGCACACGGAAGTACACGGAAAAACACGGACAAGATTATATGCTTCACACACAAGCCCACATCACCCGTCAGGTGTTGAGGCAGAACGTCTGCGACACGGTTTCATTTCCGTGTACTTCCGTGTGCTTCCGTGGCTGAAATCAGTGTTTTAAAAGTAAAAGTCGTAGAACAGTAAATGAGTCGACATGCACTTGGTTTTGCCTTCGTGTCCTTCGTGGTAGAAGTTTATCCAGCTTGCACATACAGGACGGGCCTGCGGATTCCCATTCAGGCCCCGACCCGGCGTGCAGCACCAGTGCCTGGCGCCGCCGGAACCCGTGCCGACAGGGCCGACCCGGCCTCCGCCAGATGCAGCAGCGCAGAGGCTTCAGGGGGATTGAACTCGGCATAGGTCACGCCGACGTCGTGGCCCGATTGCCGCACCACCAGTGCTTCGATGGGGCGCACCCGATGCGGTCGTTCGGGACCGCGCTCCACGTGCAGGACTGTCATCATCGAATGCGGCATCAGCTCGAGGCCTGCTGGCATGCGTACTCGCAGACCGCTGGCACTGACATCGAGAATGACGCCACGTTCCAACACATTCTGACCCAGATCGACCAGCACTACGATCTCGGCATGTCTGCGGCTTCCCCAACGGTGTTCCATCACGTATCCTCCTCGTCTTGATCTGACTATTGCAGAGTACGGACAGCCGGAATGTGATCGTGTTCAACCTTGCGCGGGCTGTTGCAGTGTTCCCTAGGCGAACAATGTCTCCACCGAGACGCCTTCATCTTCGAGGATCTCCCGTAATCGCTTCAGGGCCTCCAGCTGGATCTGACGCACGCGTTCACGCGTCAGGCCGATCTCCGCACCGATCTGCTCGAGGGTAGCGACCTTGCGGCCATTCAGGCCAAAGCGCCGCTCCAGCATGGTCCGCTGCCTGCTGTTCAACTGGCCGAGCCAGCCTTCCATCTGCTTGTGCAGATCATCGTCAGCAAGCAGCTCCAGCGGGTCGCTGCTGTTCTCGTCGGGGATGCAGTCGAACAGTGATTTGTCGGAATCATGACCGTGAGTGTCGTCCACCGAGGCGGTCACCTCACGCAGCGCCAGCATCTGTCTGACCTCATCCTGCGGCTTGTTCAGGTGTGCCGCAATCTCCTCGATGCTCGGCTCAAAACCATGGTGTTGTGTCAGGGTCCGTTGGGCACGCAGACAGGTATTGATCGCCTTGGCGATGTGGACCGGCAGACGGATGGTGCGGGACTGGTTCATGATGGCCCGATCGATGTTCTGGCGTATCCACCACACGGCATAAGTGGAAAAGCGGAAACCGCGCTCGGGGTCGAATTTCTCGACGGCATGCATCAGACCGAGATTGCCTTCCTCGATCAGATCGAGGAAAGGGAGGCCGCGGTTCAGGTAGCGGCGGGCGACCTTGACGACCAGGCGCAGATTGCTTTCGATCATGCGCCGGCGGGCGGACGCGTCGCCCTGCCGTACCAGCCGGCCGTAATGGACCTCTTCTGCGGCGCTCAGCAGGGGTGACGTGCCGACCTCGTTCAGGTACAGACGGGTGGCGTCCCACTGGGCATCGACGGCAGGGACGCTGCCGGTGCGACGGTTTGTTGGTGCCGTATTCCCGGTTTCACGCACCTCATCGTCGTCAAACGGTGTGGCTGCGTTGCCGATCTCGAAGGCCGGGTGGGCCGCTGCTGCGCGGCCCCGGCGGGGGGCTGTAGTTGCGTGGATGGTTGCTCTCATGCCGACTCCCTTCGTTTGGGTATCCCGTTCGTCTGGCGGGGCTGTCGCAATTAAAGCGTCTTCGCGCGGATGGGAAAATCCGGGCGTCTACGTACGTATAAGTACGTAGTTCATCGCGGTGTATCCCGGGATACAAGGTCGAGGTGGCCCGGAGGGCGTCATGATCGTGGCGCACCACAGCGGCTATCCTGCCGGCGCAGTAGATCAGTCCCAAGTCCGTCAGGCTTTTAGGGGCGTGCGGGATCGGTGTCGAGCAGGCCCAGGGCCTGGCTCATGGTGGTCAGATCGACGGCCGAGCGGGCCGCCATCTTCTGCATGATGTGCGTGCGGTGGGTCTCTACGGTGCGGTGGCTGATGCGAAGCACCCGGGCGATCTCCTTGCTGCTGTGCCCGGCGACCACCAGCGCGAGCACATCCCGTTCGCGGTCCGTGAGCGAGGCATACCGCGACCGCAGCGCCTCGGACTCGTCGCGCTGCGCCTGCTGCCGGGCGGCGGTCGCCAGGGCGGCCCGGACGCGCTCGATCAGCAGCCCGCCCTCGACCGGCTTGGTCAGAAAATCCATTGCCCCGGCCTTGATCGCCGCCACACTGGTGGGGATGTCGCCATGGGCGGTCAGGAAGATGATCGGCAGGTGGATGCCGCACCGGTTCAACTCCTGCTGCAGCGCCGGCCCGTTCATGCCCGGCATGCGCACGTCCAGGATCAGACAGGCCGGATGGACGATGTCCCTGCAGGCCGCCAGGAAGGCTTCACCGCCGGCGTAGCGCTCCACACGGAAGCCCGAGACCTCCAGCAGCATGGACAGCGCATCGCGTACGGCGGTGTCGTCATCGACCAGATAGACGGTGGGTGTCGCGCTCATGATTCGTCCGCCGGCAGGATAAAGCTGAAGCGGGCGCCGGTCCCGGGCGACTCGGCCCAGAGTCGCCCGCCCTGCGCCTCGATCAGGGTGCGGCTGAGAGCGAGTCCCATCCCCAGTCCATCGGATTTGGTGGTGAAGAAGGGGTCGAAGATCCGGTTCAGTACCGCTGGAGGGAGGCCGGGGCCGGTGTCCTCGATGGTGGTCTGCACCTGACCCTCGGCGTTGATGAGGGTATGGATGGTTATCGTGGCATCACTGCCATCCTTTGTGCACAGGATATCGCCGGCGTTCTGCAGCAGGTTCATCACGACCTTCTCCGTCTGTACACGGCTGGCCCGCACGCGCGGCAGGTCCGTCGCCAGCATCAGCCGCAGAGGCTGGCCGTTGAGGCAGTCGATGGCCTCGCACTGCACCACGGCATCCCGGATGGTGGTATTGAGGTCCAGTGATTCGGTGGCGACGTCGCCGCGGTGGAGGAAGGCGAGCAGCTCGCGCATGACGTTGCCGGCGCGCTGGACCTGCCTGACGCTCTGCCCGAGGGCATGCTGCACCTTGGCCATGTCTGCGCCATCGTGCAGCATCCGCAACGATGCCTCGGTATACGCGGCCACGGCGTTCAGCGGCTGGTTGAGTTCATGCGCGATGGCCGCGGCGGTCTGGCTGGCCGTGTTCAGATGCATGAGGCGCTCCATCTCGCTGCGGCGCCGCTGCAGTTCCTTCTCTGCACGTTTCTGCTCGGTGATGTCCAGCGCGATCACATAGAAGCCCAGTACTCCGCCCTGTCGCCCGATATGTGGCAGGTAGCGCACATGCAGCTTTCGCTGCTCGCAGTTGACGCTGAAGGTGCGGTCGAATTCACGGGGTTCTCCGGCGAGCACTGCCTGGATATCGGAGTGGGTCGCGGCGTAGCTCTCGCCGAGGAATTCCTTCAGGGTCATGCCATACAATACCTCGGACGTCAGCCCGAACCATTCGGCATAACGCTGGTTGGTGTAGCGGAGGCGCTCCGACCGGTCGACATAGCTCAGCAGGCCGGGAAAACCGTTGGCCACTGCCTGCAGCCGTTCTTCGGCCTCGCGCTTTTCGGTACGCAGCCGCCGTTCGCGCAGGGCGCGCTCGATCACGGTCGGCAGGAGTTTCAGGTACTGGCGTTCGGTATCCTTGACCAGATAGTCGTGCGCACCCAGGCGCAGGCTCTCGACCGCCAGGCTGGCCCGGTCCGCGCCGGTCAGCATGATCACCGGCACCGGAATCTTGCCTGCGTCCGTGGCCAGGCCGACCAATACTTCGGTACCGCTCAGATCCGGTAGCTGGTAATCGAGCAGGATGCAGTCCGGCTGCAGCCGCCGCGCCAGCCGCAACCCCTCGCGGCCGGTGTCCGCCTCACTGAAGTGGTACTCGACGTCCGTCTGCAGTGTCAGCTCACGCCGGCAGGCCATGCGGTCGACCCGATCGTCCTCGATGATCAGCAGCTGGATGGGCGTTCCAGTCATTCGGGTAGTTCGCTCAGGGTCCAGTAGGTGTCGATGGAGCGGATGGTCTCGACGAACTGACGGTAGTCGACCGGCTTGCACATATAACCGGCCACGCCCAGATCGAAACTCTCTATCTTGTCGCGCTGCTCCTCGGACGTGGTCAGGACCACCACCGGGATGCGCCTCAGCTCGGGGTCGTTCTTCGCGACCCGCAGGAACTCGATGCCGTTCATGATGGGCATGTTGAGGTCCAGCAGGATCAGGCACGGCCGCTCGATGTCCGCCGCCTTCAGCCTGTGCAGCGCCTGCTGGCCGTTCTCCGCGACGTCCAGACGGTTGGTGACGTGCAGCTCCTTGAGGGCGCGCTGCACGGTCATGACATCGACCTGATCATCCTCGATCAGCAGAATGGGGCGTGCGGTCTTTCTCATCGTTCACTTCTCCGGTCGCTTGATGTGCATGTTCCATGGGCAGAGTGAAAAAGAAAGTGCTGCCCGTGTCCGGCGTGGATTCCACCCAGACCCGGCCACCGAACAGGTCGACGATCTTCTTCACGATCGCCAGGCCGACGCCGGTGCTCTCGACCCGGTCGCGCGGCTGCAGTGTCTGGAAGAGCTGGAATACCTTGTCGTACTGGGCGGGATCGATGCCCGGCCCATTGTCGGTGATGTGGAATTTCCACATCCCGCCGGCGGCGGTGCAGCCGACGCGGATGTCGCCCTCCGGCTTGTCCAGATAGGTGATGGCGTTGGCGATCAGGTTCTGGAACAGCTGCTGCATGCGCGTGGGTTCGGCCTCTACGGTCGGCAGCGGATTCTCGATGGTTACACGGATGTTCTCCGGCGGGTGGAGGGCATCCACGACGTCCTCCACCAGTTGCTGCAGGTGTACCGGTACGATGGTCTCGCGCACCCGCCCGATGCGTGAATACTCGAGGATGCCGTCGATCAGCCCATCCAGGCGGCGCACCCGCTGTCTCAGGAGCCGGAGAAACTCCTGCCCCTGACCGTCGAGTTGCTCGGCGTAATCCGTCGACAGCCAGTCTGCGAGTGAGCCGATGCTGCGCAACGGCGCCTTGAGGTCGTGTGATACGACATAGGCGAAGCTGGCCAGTTCCGTATTGACGGTCTTGAGGGCGACATTGGCCTTCTGCAGCTCCGCCGTGCGGGCCTGGACACGGCGTTCGAGCTCGGCGTTGAGATGGCGCAGTTCGGCCTCGGCGCCGCCGCGCGCCCGGTCGGCGCGCTCGAGACTGGCCGCCATCTCGTCGAAGGCCTGCGCGAGCGTACCGAACTCACCGGGGCCGTGCCGCAGCCCGGTCCGGGCGCCGAATTCGCCGCCGGCCAGGCGGTGCGACGCGGCGACCAGGGTACGGACCTGGCGCAGCACGAACATGTCGGCGCCCAGCCAGGCCACGGCGATGGTCAGGACCGCAGCCAGGGTCAGGATGATCACATTGCGCCACAGCAGACGGTCCGCGTCACGATAGGCGATGGCCGTGGGGATGCCGACGGCCACATAGGCGTCCAGGTCGCGCTCTGTGTGCCGGATCGGCAGAAACCCATACAGGCGCTGCACGGCGCCGGTGTCGGTCAGTTCCGCGGTACCCTCGTGGGCGCGCGCGGCAACGTGGCGGAACAGCGGCGAATCCCGCATGTCCCGTCCCAGCCAGTCCTGCGGGTCGGGGTACCGGCTGAGGACAACGCCGGTGCGGTCCCAGAGCGTGAGCACGGAGCCCGCTGGCAGTTCGGTCTTCGCCTGGTATTCGTTGAGCCAGCCGAGATCCAATGCGACGAACAGGACGGCGCGAACGCTGCCCGGCGCCGCGAAGACCGGCACGGCGAGATGCAACGCTGCCTGGTTCGTCGCAAAGGCCGTGTGGTAGTTCCCGACGCTGAAGGTCTGGGTCTCGATTACTTCGCGAAAGAAACCCCACTCGCGCAGATCGGCCGGGTGCAGTATCGGTCGCACGCTGCAGAGGATCTCGCCGTCGGGCCGGATCAGGCCGGCATTGATGTAGCGCCCCTGCTCGGCGATCAGCGGGGCGAGATGGCTCGTACAAACGGTAGCATCGGCCGCGCGTACCGGTGGGAGTTCGGCAAGCGCCTGGAGGACATAGCGGGCGTTCTCGGTGAGCAGCGCCTGACTGTTGGCGATCATGTGGGCGGCGCGCAGCGCGTCGCTCTCCGCCGCCGCCGCCGCCGTGGCGCGTTGCTCGGTTGCCGTGTAGACCATCACGCCCAGGGCCGGCAGGGTCGCGAGTGTCACCAGCAGGAACAGGCGTGCGCGCAGACGCAGACCGAAGAACGTTTCCCAGAAAGAGGTCGCTGAGATTTGCGGGCTCACAGCGGGGGCGTTGCAACGGTTGCGGAGTCTGCCAGCGGCGGGGCCGGCGGCCGTGGGGCCGGACGATGCAATGACTCAGGACAGGTGAGATCTGGGTCTGCTGACAAGAGGCGCCCCCTGATTACGTGGTATTTTCGTGACGGCTGTGTGCGCTGAACCCGTGCTTCCGGGGAGTATGCAAATCCGTGCTATCGCTCGCAACGTCCGCAAGCAGGAGCTTGGCTTTTGTCATGCGTGCCCCTTCCCCAACCACGCCTGTTCGAGCATTTGACTCGGGCGATACATTGATAGTGGCATGATCCACCCCAGAACCCGGTACCAGGGCCGCACTATCGGAACCCTTGTCGGAAATCCTGCGCCGGTCGCCCCGAACGCCCGGGTCCAAGATACCACGTGGTGTCGCGTGCAGGCCTCCGCTGGAGGCGGTTCTTGCCCACCACTACCCCCTGTAAATCCAGGATCATTATCCGGGCTTTACACCACGAGCTTTTTTCCGTGTTGTTCCGTGGATTCCCTGGCCATATTTCCAAGAACCTGGTTCAAGTAAGCGCCCTGCAGCTCGTACCCCTGCGTCAGAATGGTTGTCGGCGCACTTGAAAGGCGTCGGGACCATCCATATATATACTGATGATCCTGGAGTACGGGGGCCGCAGGGTCGCCGCCCTGAAGTACACAACACACAAGGAGACCGACATGAGTTTACGCATCAACGATACTGTGCCCGATTTCTCGGTTGATACCAGCCAGGGGAAGATCCGGTTTCACGACTGGATCGGTGACAGCTGGGCGATCCTGTTCAGCCACCCGAAGGATTTCACACCGGTGTGCACCACTGAATTCGGCGCTGTGGCGCAGTTGAGCGATGAATGGAAGGCACGCAATACCAAGGTCATCGGTATCTCCGTCGACGGTGTCGAGGATCACATGAAATGGATCGGCGACATCGAGAAATTCAGCGGTGCCGACGTCGATTTCCCGATCATTGCGGACGAAGACCTGAAGGTGTCGAAGCTCTATGGCATGCTTCCAGCCGAGGCCTACCTGCCGGATGGCCGCACCCCGGCCGACAGCGCGACCGTGCGGTCGGTCTACATCATCGGGCCGGATAAGCAGCTGAAACTTTCCATGACCTACCCGATGAACGTGGGCCGCAATTTCGCCGAGATCCTGCGGGCACTGGACGGGCTGCAGACCGCGGCTAAGGAGAATGTCGCCACGCCGGCCGACTGGAACGTCGGCGAAGACGTGATCGTGCCGACGTCCGTTTCGACCGAGGATGCGAAGAAGAAGTACGGCAAGGTAAAGGAGATCTTTCCCTACCTGCGGACAGCGAAACTCTGACGGGTGTCGTAGCGGCTATTGCAAAGCCCCGGGCGTTCCGGGGCTTTGTCGTCTGCGCCTGGCATGGGCGCACTTCATCGGTGCGCAGGGTTCAGTTCGTTCATACCCTGGAACGTCAACAACTTTGTACTGGCAGCTCGGATTATCACCGGCCAGAGGCTGTGACCCTCTCCGGTACTAGTGACGTCTCTTTTTCCCAGCGACCCCGACCAGCCCCAACAGGCCGGAGCCCAGGAGCCAGACAGCCGCCGGTACCGGTATCGGGCTCACTTGGGTCGTCGCATCAACGGCCACGTCAGTTCCCGCCACGCCGAAGCTGAAAGCGGTGCGTACCGTGTACGTCGTATTGTTCACCAAGTCTGCTGAAAAGGAGACACTTGACTGTCCGCCGCCGCTCAGGCCGGAGGCGATCGGGGAGCCAGCCGGGGATGAAACCCCCGCATACAACTCGATAGAGAAGGCACCCGCCTGAAAGATCCCGGTGCCCGATGGCACCAGACTGAAGCTGATGATCGCGTCGGCGGTATCCGCGACAGCGAAGAACGTGTAATAGTCATCGTAGCTGCCCGGCGTAAGCCCTACCCGTGTGTCGGAAACGGGTGGTGGGAAGTTACCGAGACTCCCCAGCGATGCGGCATGGATGGACAGTGGGGCGAGTGAGCACACAACCGCGCAGATGTATTTCCTCATAGCCACCTTCCCCTCCAGAATAATTTTTTGGAATATGTTCGACTTGCCGACTGGTTGCCGGTCAGACGGTATAACGTCCCGCGCATACACAGCAAGTATTGTTCCGTTTCAGCCCAGGCGAGCGATAACATCTTGTTATCAGATGAATTTGATCCCTTTATCTGTCAGGCTCGGGGCGCGCTGACGGTTATTCTATTAAGGTGATCTGTAAATGTTCTCGACAGGCCGATCGCCGATAGACCATTCTATCTCCTTGTTATCTCGAATGAATTCGCATGAGTATACGGTTTGGGTCGGTGGTAGGTATCCCGACAGTCTCCCGGCCATAGCGGACAGTGCAGTTTGGATGAAGACGCGCAAACGCCCTGCCTTCTAATTGAAGGACGGATTTTTGTGTGACAACAGCGCGCCGTGATTTGACCCGCCCGACCACCGACGTGTAGTATCCGCGCTCCGATGATGCCCTGTAAGTGATTGATAGGGGCGCGATTCACCCTCTGATGAGGCGAATTCAGGGAACCCGCCCCGAACGGCCCGGGTTTCCAGGACACCACGTGGCCCCGCGTACAGGTCACCACTGGAGACGACCATGCCCACCATCACCCTTCCCGACGGCAGTCAGCGCCAGTTCGATCAGCCGGTCAGCGTACAGGACGTGGCCGCCGCCATCGGCCCCGGGCTGGCCAAGGCCGCACTCGCCGGTCGGATCGACGGGCGCATGGTCGACACCTCCCATGTGATCGACCGGGATACGAGCCTGGCCATCGTCACCAGTAAGGACGAGGACGCCCTGGAGTTGCTGCGTCATGACGCCGCGCATGTGATGGCCCAGGCGGTGCAGGAGCTGTATCCGGGTACCCAGGTCACCATCGGCCCGGCCATCGAGCATGGCTTCTATTACGACTTTGCCCGCGACGAAGCCTTCACGCCCGAGGACCTGACCCGGATCGAGGCGCGCATGCACGAGATCGTCAAACGGGATCTGCCGATCCATCGCGAGGTCTGGGACCGGAGCGAGGCGATCAAGGTCTTCGGCGACCTCGGCGAGGCCTACAAGGTCGAGATCATCGAGGACCTCATCCCCGAGGGCGAGGCGGTCTCCGTCTATCGTCAGGGCGATTGGTTCGATATCTGCCGCGGCCCACATCTCCCCAGCACCGGCAAACTCGGCAAGGCCTTCAAGCTCATGAGTGTGGCCGGCGCCTACTGGCGCGGCGATTCCCGCAACGCCATGCTGCAGCGCATCTACGGCACGGCCTGGCGTACCCCGGCCGAGTTGCAGGACTACCTGTACCGTCTGGAAGAGGCCGAGAAGCGCGACCACCGCAAGCTCGCCAAACAGCTGCACCTGTTTCACATGCAGGAGGAGGCGCCGGGCATGGTGTTCTGGCACCCCAACGGCTGGGTCATCTGGCAGGCGGTGGAACAGTACATGCGCGCCAAGCTGGACGCCCACGGTTATCAGGAGGTGCGTACGCCCCTGGTGGTGGACCGCAGCCTGTGGGAGAAATCCGGCCACTGGGACTTCTACGGGGAGTACATGTTCACGACCCAATCGGAAAACCGCGACTACGCGGTCAAGCCGATGAACTGCCCGTGCCATGTCCAGATCTTCAACCACGGCCTGCGCAGCTACCGCGACCTGCCACTGCGCATGGCCGAGTTCGGCTCCTGCCACCGCAACGAACCCTCCGGCGCGCTGCACGGCCTGTTGCGCGTGCGTGGCTTCACGCAGGACGATGCGCACATCTTCTGCACCGAGGAGCAGATGCAGGATGAGGCCGAGCGCTTCATCGAACTGGTGCTGGAGGTCTATCGGGACTTCGGCTTCGAGGACATCCTGTTCAAGCTCTCGACCCGCCCGGATAAACGCGTGGGTGGCGATGAGGTGTGGACCAAGGCGGAACACGCCCTGGAACGGGCCCTCAATGCCACGGGCCTGGACTGGGACCTGCAGCCGGGCGAGGGGGCCTTCTACGGGCCCAAGATCGAATTCTCCCTGAAGGACTGCCTCGGGCGGGTCTGGCAGTGCGGCACCCTGCAACTGGACTTCGTCATGCCCAGCCGGTTGGGGGCGGAATATGTGGCCGAGGACAACAGCCGCCGGGTGCCGGTGATGCTGCACCGGGCGGTCCTCGGCTCCCTGGAGCGCTTCATCGGTATCCTCATCGAACACCACGCAGGCATCATGCCGGCCTGGCTGGCCCCGGTGCAGGCGGTGGTCATGAGTATCACCGACCGTCAGAACGCGGCCGTCCTGGCGGTCGAGGAATCCTTGCGAAATCAGGGTATCCGGGTGAAATCGGACTTGAGAAACGAGAAGATCGGCTTTAAAATCCGCGAGCACACGATTCAGCGCGTGCCCTACCTGTTGGTAGTCGGCGATCGCGAGGCTGAGTCGAATTCTGTGGCCGTGCGCACGCGAGCAGGCAAGGATCTGGGCGCGATGCCGGTGGAGACCGTCGTCGCGCGCCTGAACGCCGAGATCGCGAGCCGCGGCCGAACTGTTTTGGAGGGCTGAGTATCAGCGCTGGAAAAGAGAAATACCGGGTCAACGAGCGGATCACGGCCCGACAGGTACGCGTCATCGATGTCGAAGGCGAACAGGCCGGCGTGATGACCATCGAGCAGGCCCTGGCGCTCGCGGAAGAGTCGGGCGTGGATCTCGTCGAGATCGCACCCCAGAGCGAGCCACCGGTCTGCCGCGTTATGGACTACGGCAAATTCCTGTTCGAGCAGAACAAGAAGCAGGCCGTCGCCCGCAAGAAGCAGAAGCAGGTGCAGGTGAAGGAAATCAAATTCCGTCCCGGCACCGACATAGGGGATTATCGGGTCAAGCTCCGCAACCTGATACGTTTCCTGGAAGAAGGGGACAGAGTGAAAGTGACGCTGCGGTTCCGCGGGCGCGAAATGGCGCATCAGGAACTGGGCACGGAACTTCTGGAACGGGTGAAGAAAGACCTCGAGGAACTCGGAGTCGTCGAGCAATTCCCCCGGATGGAAGGCCGCCAGATGGTCATGGTGATGTCCCCGAAGAAGTGAGCGGTCCGTCAGGCCAAAGTCGTCGCGCGCAGGTTGCGGGTGGCGCCCTGTACGGATGACTATTGATATGACGAATACGGAGTGCATTCCAATGCCGAAGTTGAAAACCAACCGCGGCGCAGCCAAGCGTTTCCAGCGCACGGCGAGCGGCGGCTTCAAGCGCGCGCAGTCCCATCTGCGGCACATCCTCACCAAGAAGAGCAGCAAACGGAAACGTCAGCTGGGCAGCCCCGCCCAGGTGCACGAGTCCGATGTGGCGGCTGTCCGCCGCATGCTGCCGTACAGCTGAGGAGATAGCATATGGCACGCGTCAAGCGCGGCGTGATCGCACACGCCAGACATAAGAAGATCCTGGACCAGGCCAAGGGCTACTATGGCGCCCGCCGCAAGGTCTATCGCATCGCCAAGCAGGCCGTCATCAAGGCCGGTCAATACGCCTATCGGGACCGTCGTCAGCGCAAGCGTCAGTTCCGTGCGTTGTGGATCGCCCGCATCAACGCCGCGGCCCGGGAGAACGGCCTGTCCTACAGCCGGCTGATCAACGGCCTGCGCAAGGCACACGTCGAGATCGACCGCAAGGTGCTCGCGGACATCGCGGTCTTCGACAAGGCCGCATTCGGCATCATCGCCGAGCAGGCCAAGGCCAGCCTGGGCTGAACGACCACCGGCCGCGGCCGGCATGTCGTGATGATACGGAAAGGGGAGGGCTGACAAGGCCGTCCCCTTTTTGTTTATTGTGAGGCGTGAGGCGAAAAGATATTGGCCACGGAAACACACGGAACAACACGGAAAAATTATTGCAAAACCGTAGCGCGGATGACCGTAGCCCCTGGGACTGGCTTAGGCAGTGGTGCAAACGTTGCAAGCGTGCGAGCCCGTAGCCTTATAGATATTTCTGTGTATTTCCGTGTGCTTCCGTGGCTAAAACCGGGTTTGGGTTTGGGTTTTGGGTTTGGGTTTTACGCCTCACGCCTCACTCCTCACGCCTCACTGATCTGGGGGTTTTGGGCATGAACGACATACAACAAATCGCCCGCGACGCCGAACAGGCCATTGCCGCAGCCGCCGACCTCAAGGCGCTCGACGACGTGCGCGTGCGCGTGCTCGGCAAGAAGGGCGTGCTGACGGAACAACTCAAGCAGTTGGGACAGCTTGCCCCGGAGGCGCGCAAAGCGGCTGGCCAGGTCATCAATGTGGCCAAGGAACAGGTGCAGGCGCTGCTGGATGCGCGCAAGACGGCACTGGAAGGCGCGCTCATGGCCGAGCGGCTGGCCGCGCAGGCCCTCGACGTGACGCTGCCGGGACGCGGCGAGGCGCCGGGCGGGCTGCATCCGGTCACCCGGACATTGGCGCGCATCGAGGCCATGTTCGCGCAACTGGGTTTCGAGATCGCCGAAGGCCCCGAGATCGAGGACGACTACCACAACTTCGAGGCCCTCAACATCCCGGCGCATCATCCCGCACGCGCCATGCACGACACCTTTTATTTCGATGCGCATACAGTGCTGCGCACGCACACCTCGCCGGTGCAGATCCGCGTCATGGAGAACCGCACGCCGCCGTTGCGCGTCATCGCACCGGGTCGTGTCTACCGCTGCGACTCGGATCTGACGCACACGCCGATGTTCCATCAGGTCGAGGGGCTGTTTGTCGATGAGGACGTCAGCTTTGCCGACCTCAAGGGCGTGCTGGATGACTTTCTACGCAACTTCTTCGAGCGCGATCTCGCCGTGCGCTTCCGCCCATCCTATTTCCCCTTCACCGAGCCATCGGCGGAAGTCGACATCGCCTGCGTGATCTGCAGTGGTACGGGCTGCCGTGTCTGCAAGCAGACCGGCTGGCTGGAGGTGCTGGGCTGCGGCATGGTTCACCCGAAGGTGTTCGGGCATGTCGGCATCGACAACGAACGCTACACGGGCTTCGCCTTCGGCATGGGCGTCGAGCGCCTGGCCATGCTGCGCTACGGTGTGAACGATCTGCGCCTGTTCTTCGAGAACGACCTGCGTTTCCTGCGCCAATTCAGGTAATCTTTAAAAACCCGTTTTAGCCACGGAAACACCTGGAAGACTCTGATGGGGAATTTATTTTAGCCACGGAAGCACACGGAAATACACGGAAGCCGGGGATGCAGCGGGTTTTACATTCCGTGTATTTCCGTGTGTTTCCATGGCCAATCTTTTTATGACTTGCATCTGACTTATGAAATTCAGCGAAAACTGGTTGCGTGAATGGGTCGACCCGCCGGTGTCGACTGATGAGCTGGTCGTACAGTTGACCATGGCGGGCCTGGAGGTCGACGGTGTCGAGCTGGCCGCGCCCGAATTCAGCGATGTGGTGGTGGGCGAGGTGCTGGAGGTGCAGCCGCACCCGGACGCGGACAAACTGCGCGTCTGCCGCGTCGCTACGGGTGGTGAACCGCTGCAGATCGTCTGCGGTGCGCCCAACGTCAGGAGGGGCATGAAGGTGCCGACCGCGCTGGTCGGCGCGCGCCTGCCGGGCGATCTCAAGATCAAGCAGGCCAAGCTGCGCGGCGTCGTCTCCAGCGGCATGCTGTGTTCGGCCCGCGAACTCGGGCTTGCCGACGATCACCAGGGTCTGATGGTGCTGCCGGCCGGGGCGCCGGTGGGTCAGGATTTCCGTGCCTACCTCGGCCTCGACGACCGCATCATCGAGGTCGACCTGACGCCCAACCGCGGCGACTGCCTCGGGCTGGCGGGCATCGCCCGCGAGGTCGGCGTGCTCAACGGCTGCGCCGTCACGCCGCCGCAGATCAGCCGGGTAACGGCCGGCTGTGACGACCGCTTCGAGGTGCGCGTGGCGGTGCCCGAGGGCTGTCCGCGCTATCTCGGCCGCATCATCCGCGGGTTCGACCCGGCGGCCGTCACGCCGCTGTGGATGCAGGAACGCCTGCGCCGCGGCGGGCTGCGCAGCCTGGGCCCGGTGGTCGACGTCACCAATTACATCCTGCTGGAGCTCGGTCAGCCCATGCACGCCTTCGATCTGGCGCGGCTG
>Ga0265293_10006707_pt1 | contig 18162 bp, 20 predicted proteins | sample Munlanlewell138R_FD_192505 | JGI IMG/M metagenome (GOLD analysis project Ga0265293, IMG submission 192505) | Leachate microbial communities from a municipal landfill in Southern Ontario, Canada - Leachate well 138R | ecosystem: Engineered > Solid waste > Landfill > Unclassified | place: Canada...
GGCACAATCTTTGAATCGGAGTATAATGAAGTAATACTTGGTCTAAAGGACTTGCTCTAATGGTGATTATTGGAACCGCTGGACACGTCGACCACGGTAAATCGGCTCTTGTGAAAGCCCTTACTGCTACCGACCCTGACCGCCTTCCGCAAGAGAAGGCGCGCTCGTTAACAATTGAACTTGGCTTTGCGTCCTATACGAATAATGAAGGGACTGTAATAGGCGTCATAGATGTTCCAGGACACGAACGCTTTATTCGAAACATGGTCAGTGGTGTGTGGTCCCTCGATTTGGCGCTCCTGTGTATCGCCGCTGATGATGGGTGGATGGCCCAGAGTACCGACCACGCATCAGTTCTTAAGGCGATTACCAACCAAGTTCCAATTGTGGTGATTACGAAAGCTGATCTCGTAAATGAAGAACGCCTTGAAGATGTAACACTTGAAATTGAACACCACATCAGTTCAATGTTTGGTTTGCGACCAACAATTGTAATTACGAGTACAAAGAGTGACAGAGGAATTGATGAGCTTAAAGAAGCCATTGATGCTTCCCTGAAGAAAAAACAAACACCACTCTTTCCCCCTGCCCTCGCCTTAGACCGATCATTCTTAATTGAAGGGATCGGAGCAGTCGCCGCTGGTTCATTACGAGGCATGGCGCTAAGTCTGGGTGATGATGTGACGATTCTTCCCTCTGGGATCAAGTCAAAGGTTCGAACCCTTCAATCATTTGGAAACCGTGTTGAGTCGGTGGGTGATGGCACCCGGGTTGCGATAACACTTCGTGGTGTTGAACATGAAGAACTGCCCAAGGGTTCACTGATCACCAACACCCTGTCATTCTATACGTGTGCTCACACAGTGTATGTCCTTTTAGAGGGAACAAAATTTAAACGATACTCCCAATTAGAGGTTGCCTCCCTTACGTGGCACGATTGGGCCAAGGTACGAGTTATTGGAAGTCTAACGAACAATGTTCTCCTTGCGTCTATTACCACTGAAGAAATCCACCCTTGGTATATTGGCCAAAAGCTCGTGTTAATTCAAAGCGGTTCGGCGACGATCCGCGCCGCAGGAAGTGTGATTACCGCCGAGTCATTAACCAAAGAGCAACGAACTCGATTGAGTTCATTAGTTACAGTGAATCCAAACTTCATGGATGAACTGAATACGACCAATCGTTTCAATCTTTGGCTGAAGGGATATGGAAAGGAATATGATTCAAATCTAATCCTTTTAGAGGAACACTACACGAATCTTAGTTCCTGGGTGATCAAAGATTCATTATTGAATGAATACAAGAAGAGCCTTGTTGAACGGATTACGAATGAGAAGAGTATTGCTCAAAGTGTGATTAAACAGGAATCATTGTTACCTTCACCATTAACGCAAGCGATTGTTGATTCCCTCGTTAAAGAAGAAACAATCGCTGTGAAAGGAACTCACGTTGAGCTCTTTGAAGCTGAGGTATCACTAAGCCCAGAAGAAGAGCAGCTATTACAGAAGATTACCAATGCTGGCTTTGAAGGGCACTTAGTTAAGTTCCTCTCCAGAGAAGAGAAACCAATCATTGGTCTTCTGCGACAAAAGGGCCTTATTGTCATTGTTGAATCAACGTTCATCTATCCAAAAGAAACCTTTGATACAATTACTTCACTCATTCTAAAGAACAAACCAATAGGTTCATTCTTCTCAATCGCTGAAGCAAAAGAACACCTACCCCTCAGTAGGAAATACATTCTTCCTCTGCTTAACAAGCTGGAAGAGTTTGGGTTTGTGGAGCGGATAGGGAATGAGCGGAGAGTGGTGAAGAAGCCGTAGAGCTCATAATGGCCTAGCATTTTCATTGATATCTCTTATGCATAGTGTATAATTTATTCCTCGGAGAAATTCATGAAAGCCTTAGCATTCTGTCATGTGCATAAACGCTTTTGAGGGGGTTATAGGACTATGGAGAATCAAGTGTGTTCGTATTGCGGAAGCGATAGTGTTTCAATTGAAGAATATGAAATGGAAATCAGTGAGCCGTTTGGAGGTTCTAGCACCATAATGCTCACACTGTGGGTTTGAGGAAAATGTAATTAATAATGATGATATCCTTGAGCAGGAGTTTGCAAAACTGAAACGAAGATCGATGGTGAATATTCTGAATGATTTAAATGAGATGGGGTATTCCAATGCATTAATGGAGCGGATATTAGGACTCCCTGCCCGAACACTTGCCCGTTGGAAGAACGAGCAATCGATAAACCCATCGGCGGCAGCAATTGCATTGATGAGGATTATTCGAACATATCCATGGATTTTAGTAGTTGCAGATGCAAAGTTTGATGAAGAAGTAGCTCTGAATACCCTTATTCGGGAGTATTTTTCCCGTTTACCTACCGTTTCAACTATTGGTATTCAAAGCCAAAGCACTTAAAAGTGAATGGGAATTGGTAGATCCCTTTGGCTCCTTTACTACTGAAAGACTGTAGAATTCGGTTTCTTCAATTCGGTAAATCATTGAGCTGCTTTTGTATTGGACTAATAAACGTGAAGGTATGATCACTCGGATTACTGGAGTATTATCGGAAAGATAATATATGCCTTCACGAACAACCCCACCCTCGGTTTTGATTTCTTCGATTAGGTGATTAATCGATACGTCATCCAACCCATTATTTAGTATCAGCTGAAGGTCCAGTGTTGGAGGGATTTGGTCAGAGTTCATGATTTTTTGTAGTGATTTTGAAATCTTTCTGTTGGTATTCACGACCTCACCTTTTCTTACGACTTAAACGGCTCAAACACAACAATTCTTACATCACTAAGATCTTTTAACGTTTGTTCAATAACCCCTTTGACTACTCGCCAGGAAAGGCCCCCTAGCCCACAGCCGAGGGCAGGTAAGGCAATTGAAGAAATGTTGTGTTGCTTAATTACGTTAGCTAAATCTTTAAGGCCTTCTTCAATGTCGGAAAGGCGACTGAGGTTTTGCCAGTGGCCTTTCGTTGGGAAGTTGATGATGTACTTAGGATTGAATAATGATCCAGTTTCATGAACAAACATCGTTCCAAGGGTTACTACGTTACTCTTACACGCAGCTTCATACTCATGGTAGTTTTCAGGAAAGCGATCTTTAAACTGGAGAGCTATACCTCCACCCATCACCCCGACACAGTTAACAGCATTCACTAACGCCTCAACATCTTCGTCAAAGAGATTGCCTTGTTTGTAGGTGATCACATACTAACCCCCTAAGGCATATGGTATCCAAGATAGAGTGGCAAAGAAACCCTTGGGCTTTCCATAGTTGTGGGAAGGTGGATTCACCGGCCGATAAACCCCAAAACACAAATATAGTATAACGAGATAAAATCTCGACAACTTGACTATTATAGAAATATATTATATATATAATACATATAACGAGAATATTCCTCATAAGGAGGTAGATATGCTTATCAGTGTTTCAATTGAGAATTGGATGTCATTCCAGCACAAGGCTACATTCTCTATGGTGGCAAGTAGAGAGCGGCAGCACGGGGAACGAATTACACAATTACCTCGCTATTCCATGCGAGTTCTCCCTATTGCAGCAATTTATGGAGGAAACGCCTCTGGAAAAACTAATTTTTTCAAGGCTTTGGCATTTGCCAAGCGATTTATTGTTGAAGGAACAGGCTTTGAAGAGTCTATTCCTGTGGAGCCATTTTTGTTGAGTCAAAATTCAGCCAGTGAGGCTACAAAATTTTGGTTTGAGCTTTTAATAGATAAAGAAATATATGAATATAGTTTTTCAGTGACTTGGGACAGGGTTACTGAAGAGAGGCTCGTGCTCATTTTAAGGACAACAGAAAAGACTCTATTTCATCGTATCGGAGATACCATTGAGTGGGACCAATCAACTGAAGGGGATAAATTCCTTAAGTTTGCATTTCAGGGAACGCGAAAGAATCAACTTTTTTTAACAAACGCAGTTTTTCAAAATGTTAAAGATTTTCTTCCAATTTTTAACTGGTTTAAAAATAATCTTGTACTCATCTCTCCAAATACACGCTTTGGGCCTTTCGAGTTCTACATTGATGATAGTAAGCCATTATCCAAAGTTATGGGAAGATTTCTTAAGCAGCTAGATACAGGAATCGAGCATTTGGGGTTAGAGGAAATCCCCTTTGATAGTATGCATTTCCCAGAGCAGTTGCTACAACAAATAAAAAGAGATGTCACAGAAGGTAAAACTCTTAACATATTAGATGATTCTACGGGACGCCGTTATTCGATAACCCGAACGGAAGGAAAGCTTTTAGCAAAGAAGCTAATGACGTATCACAAGACTCAAGAAGGCAACGAGGCGATGTTTGAGATAGACCAGGAATCAGACGGATCTCTCCGGGCTCTTGATTTGCTTCCAGCATTTTTGGGGCTTGCAAATAAGTCCTCACCTAAGGTTTATGTAATTGACGAAATAGATCGAAGCCTACACACATTGTTAACTCGAAATCTTCTTGAGAGGTATCTGGCTTCATGTTCTTCTACAAATAGGACTCAGTTACTCTTCACTACTCACGATGTCTTGCTAATGGATCAAAGCTTACTCCGACGCGATGAGATGTGGGTTGCTGAACGAGATGCTCAAGGGTCTTCTAGTCTTACATCATTTAGTGATTATAAAGGGGTGCGATATGACAAAGATCTTCGTAGGAGTTATCTTCAAGGGCGTTTAGGTGGGGTTCCTAATATTTCGCTAAGGAGAACTCTGTATCCCGAGGTTGAGGAGGAGGATTGATGGGACAAAAAAGGCGCAAGTTTTCACGAGCAGTCGCAACTCTAGCGTATAAAAAGCTCTTCATCATTGTAGCAGAAGGGAAGAAAACAGAAAAAGAGTATTTCTCATTGCCCGTTATTAAATCACCCAGAGTTCAGATTAAATGCATAAAAAGGGACAGCAAAAGCTCTCCCTTTTATGTTTTAAAACGCATGGATCAATATATTAGAGAAAACGGATTAAGTGCTACTGATGAAGCTTGGTTAGTGGTAGATACAGATCAATGGGAGGAAGGAGATTTAAAGAAGTTAGTTGAATGGGCAAAAAAAGGGGTAAATCGGGATTTGGCTGTGAGCAACCCAAAATTTGAATACTGGCTTTTATTACATTTTGAGGATGGGACGGGTGTTTCATCGCCAGCTAACTGTTCTGAGCGGCTCCTTAAGTACATAAGTGATTATGATAAAGGGTTGCCAACAAATTTAATCACTGAGGAACATGTAAAGAACGCTATGACTAGAGCGAAAAATCGTGACAACCCTCCCTGTTTAGATTGGCCAAAAACTGAAGGGTCAACTGTCTACCGCTTGGTTGCGAATATTCTAAAAGAGAAATAGGTTGGGTTGGATTTTATAACTTGGCCATTGAAGAAGTTCCAGGAGAGGAGTTTTAGGAATCTGATAAAGGAGTCAGAAATTAGTGATAGTGAAAAAAGAGGGTTTTATGACTAAAGATAAAAAATGTGATAAACCCCAAAACACAAATATAGTTGTTATTTTCTTATCGATACTGCTATAATGAATTAACGCAATTAAAGAAGGTTTGGGAGGTTCGAATGGGAAATAATCGACGACGACTAACTCGCATTGGGTTGTTAGCACTGAGTGTGCTACTGCTCTTTGTTGGTGTTGGCTGTAAGAAGAAAGTAAAGGAAGAGACCTTTGAGGTCACAGCGCGCTTTACCAAGCCCGTTGCGATGGCGTCTCAACCGAGCAGCAAGTGTATCGCCTGTCACACCCAGGTTGGTCCAATCAACAACCTCGCAACACCAGTCCCTGCCGCGGCAGAGACCGGGGGGTGAGCCCCTGCTGCGCCGGAGTTTTCGGCGCTTGAAAAATTCTTAGTTTCAACTGAATTCTTATCCACCGCCCACGGACAATTGGGCTGTGTCGCCTGTCACGGTGGTGATGGTGATCAAGGCAGCTTTGAGCTCGCCCACATTGGGGTAAACCCCTCACCGTCCGCCGATCTAAATGGGATCTGTGCCCAGTGTCACCTCGAAGCAACTGAGACGTATAAGACATCGCTCCACGCCACAGTGCGGGGCTTTGCCCACTCGCTCATTGAGTTCTCTGGTGATGAAAACGCCTTGAATGATATTCATAAAGGCTTAGGGGAGGTCTTCAACCTCAACTGTATGAACTGTCACGCCACCTGTGGTGAGTGTCACGTCTCCCGGCCCGATAGCTACGGTGGTGGCTTAATTGATAAACACCGCTTCTTTAGTACCCCGCCGATGGATCAGACGTGTTACGCGTGTCACGGAGCGCGCAACGCCGGTGAGTTCATGGGAACCGTTGGCTTTGCTCGAGACGTTCACTACGAAATGGGCATGACGTGTACCGATTGTCACGACGTGAGTAACTTCCACGGAACTGGCGTCGCCTACGACTCGATGTGGGATAAACCCACCCTCCCGTCGTGTAGCGATTGTCACGGGGATGTGCTCAGTGGAAATTCCGAGATTGAAATGCATAACGTCCACGGTGACGCCCTTGCGTGCCAAGTGTGTCACGCTCAGGCAAACCAAAACTGTTTTGAGTGTCACGTATCGATCGCAGAGGACCGCCAATCGTTGGCTAGTCACTCTGAGACACGAATCCTCTTTAGGATTGGGCTCAATACCGACCCAACCCCAGAGCGACCGTATAAGTACGTAGCCCTCAGACACATGCCAACCACAGCGGACTCCTTCATTGAAGCCGGGGAAAACTTAATGCCGAACTTTGATGAACGGGCAAACTGGAAGTACTCGCCGACACATAACATTCAAAAGTCGACGTTCCAGAATGAAAGCTGTGATTCATGTCACGGAAACCCGAGGATCTTCTTACATGAAAGTGATCTGCGGGAGACGGATAGCTTAGCCAACTGGGCGGTTATCCCACCAGTGCCGCCAGCGCTGAATCAGTAAGGCGGCGATCGTAAGGTTTGGAGAGCCAAAGGTAGATACTTTTGGCTCTTCTGTTATAGTACAAGGACTCTATGAAGACTCGAACAGCTAAAGTCATTCACTTTTTTGCGTCGTTGAAAGTGGCAATTATTTTATTGCTTCTCATCGCCGCCTACATCGTTATCGGGACGGTACTCCCTCAACACGGAACCGAGGCGCTCTACCTTGAGCGCTACCCCGCCACTGCCAAGCTCATCTTAGGCCTCTCCCTCGATAGTGCGTATAGCTCGCCTATTTTTATCATCCTCCTGATTCTCTTCTCCATTAACCTCGCCCTCTGCACCATTACAAGTCTTAACGGTCAACTTAGGAAGATGAAGAGCAATTACTATCCTTACTTCAGAGAGGAAGAATACGCGATTGATGGAGTTGAAGAATCTCAAGTTCAAACCCTCTTAGCAAAACAGCGCTTCTCAGTTGTTGAAGAAGACGGTGTTCTTCGGGGGGCGAAGTACCGCTGGGGAGTCTTAGGGGCGGCGATTACCCACCTGGGGCTGATCATCCTCTTTTTAGGCGGAGCCATCGGAACGATGAGCTCCAGCGAAGAGATGATTACCCTTCTACCGGGGAATCAACACCGCTTTGAAAAGCAAGGCTTCACCGTCGAGCTCGATGACTTTTACATGACCTTTGAACCCTCGGGAGCAGTGAAGCAGTACTACAGTGATGTAACGGTTATTGATGATAATGGAAACAGAAGCAGTGAGACCCTCTGGGTAAACAAGCCCTTCCACCACAACGGCCTTGGCTTCTACCAAGCAAACTTTGGGTGGACGAGTAACCTGCAGATCTTTGATGAACAAAGCGGTGAAGTGGTGGTCGATGGGCTCTTACGAAACGGCGGCTCATACTTCTACCAACCAAAGCACCTGACGGTGTTCCTCTACAGCTACTACCCCGAAATGGGCATTGGCCACGACCAAACCCCAGTGAAGATGAGCGACCGAGAGGTTAATCCCCATTACTTGGTAATTCTCTATGAGTTTGGTGAGCCGATCGACTACTACGTCCTTGGCCCGGGCGAGCACATCCACTACGATGGGCTTCAAATCTCCTTTACCCACAGTATCGCCTTCACTGGCCTCTTAGTTCGGAAGGACCTCTCCTACCCAATCGTCCTCGCCTCGTTCATCACGATCATCCTCGGACTTATTGTGAGTTTCTACCTCTATCCGCGCTTTATCACCTATAAAGATGGGAAACTCATCACCTCTAGTAGAAGAAACGAGTGGGTCTTCTACCAAAGCATTAAATCAACGCTCACAAAAAAGGATTAACGAGCTATGTATCAAACGATTGAAAACACCACCTTCATGATTGCCTTTATTCTCTACGTCGCTTCGGCGCTGCTCTTCTTCGTTCAAATCTCAAAGCTAGCGAAGAAAGTTGATAAGGCCGCGATCATTGCGACGCTTTCAGGGTTAGTCTTTCACACTATTGCGATGGGTGCCCGAACGATTGGGGCGGGGCGCCTTCCTTTCAGCAACCAGTATGAGTTCGCCCTCTCCTTCGCCTGGGGCATTGTCCTAAGCTTCCTCATCCTCTACGCCCTCTATCGCTTTGGAGCGATTGGGGCGTTTGTCATGCCGCTCGCAATCCTTGTTATGGGGTACGCCTCCATGCAGAGTAAAACAGTGCGCCCGCTCATGCCCGCCCTCCAATCGATGTGGCTTACCTTCCACGTGGGAACAGCAATCCTCTCCTACGGCTCCTTTGCCCTCGCGTGTGCCATCAGTGTGATATACCTCATCGACTCCAAGCGCAGTGAAGATCATAAGATTCTCGCCGATCCTGAAGTCAGTGATATCCTTGGTTACCGCGTCGTTGTCTTTGGGTTTTTGATGCTCTCAATCGTCATCATCAGTGGAGCGATTTGGGCGCAGAAGGCGTGGTCCCGCTACTGGGCGTGGGATCCAAAAGAGACGTGGTCCCTTATTACCTGGATTATCTACGCCATCTACCTTCACCTTCGCCTCCGACGAAATTGGAAAGGAGCTCCTGCTGCGTGGTTCTCGATCATCGGCTTTGCAAGCGTCATCTTCACCTTCGTTGGAGTGAATATTCTCCTACCGAGTATCCACAGCTACGCAACGTAAGAATAATACCCCGCTCGTGCAACACGCCCTTTTAGAGGGCGTGTTTGTTGTTAATTGCTCCGATATTCCGTTCGGAAATTCACTCAGCTCACCGTATTAATTGGCTCACCAGCGAAGAAGCACTCTAGGTTATTCGCCGCAATTCCTAAAAGGCGCTTACGGGTCTGCAGTGGTGCCCACGCAATGTGCGGAGTGATAATGATGTTCTTTGCAGTTAATAATGGATTATCAGCTTTGATCGGCTCAACACTCACCACATCAACACCGGCGGCGTACACTTTATCTGAGTTTAACGCCTCGGCAAGGTCCGTTTCGTTAATTAAAGGACCCCTACTCGTATTGAGGATGATCACCCCGTCTTTCATCTTAGAAATAGTTTCTTTGTTAATCATCCCCAGATTGGATTCTGTTAACGGGGTGTGGAGGGTGATGATATCACTTTCGCTGTAGATTGTTTCTAAAGAAGCCCAGTCAGGGTCTTGATGAGAAAGCGAAGGAGAATACGCTAGGACTTCTAAGCCAAAGCCCTTGGCGATTGCTCCAACAGCTTTTCCAATTGCCCCGTAGCCAATAATGCCTATCTTCTTTCCCGCGAGTTCAATAAGGGGGTAATCCCAAAAGCAGAAGTCTTTGCTCGTTGTCCACCGGTTATCCACAACCACTGCATCGCTGTGACGCTGTACTCGGTTGGTAATCTCCAGTAAGAGGGCAAAGGTAAATTGGGCAACAGCAGCCGTTGAATAGGAGGGAATGTTCGTAACAACAATACCTGCCTTCTTCGCCGCTTCGATATCAACAACGTTATACCCCGTTGCAAGCACTCCGATGTACTTCAGGTTCCTACACTGCTTTATTATTTCTTTGGATATGATTGTCTTGTTGGTAAAGATAACTGGAGCATCACCAATTCGTTCTAAGAGATCTTGCTCATCGGTTCGATCATACACAGTTACATGACCAAGGCTTTCCAGTGGAGCCCAATCTACATCACCAGGGTTTAACGCATACCCATCGAGCACAACAATCTTGTTCATGGAAAGAAGCGTACCATGAGAGGAGCACTCTGCCTATGGGGTAATAAGTGAGGAAATTGCCTTCTGCCTCTGCTTGCTCACCCCGTACTCCTTCGCGAGAGTATTCCATTCACCCAAGGCGCCTTGGGTTTGATCGATGATCTCTTTAATCTCACTCTTCTTCACTCCCCCATCAACGCCAAGCTCAATAAGGTTCTCAGTCGTGGGGTTCTTCCCTTCACCCATCACCATCATACTCTGTTCTCCCCTCGGACCAGAGGAGAAGGTAAGGTCGTACGCTGGAGAAAGACGCCATAACCCATCACTGTCCATAAGAAAGGAGAAGTTCTTTGCGTGGTCATCGCGGTTATGGGCAAGAACATTAAACACCGCTAAGCGAAACATCTTCACAACTTCTCGGTGATCACTAGTCAAATGAAAGGTGAGGGCAAGGAGGGTTTTGTAATCGAGGGATGGGTAGCGAAAATCTGAGTGAAGAAGGCCACTGGCGGTATGCATGTGGTAGCGCTTTGTTCCAACTCGATCAAAACGCTGTGTTCCAAAGTACCCTGGACTTTGGGTAGCAGGAAATAAGTGAACATCACTCATGTGGATTCCTGCCTTCTTTGCCATTAAGGCGTAGACGTATTCGATACTTCCTGCATCTTTTCCGTCGTTACTTTGAGGGAACTTCACTAACCAGGACTCATCTCCCTCACCAGTTGTTAATTGTTGCTTATCCTTAGATACACCGACGATTACTTTTGGTCGTGCTCCAGCTGAAGAACCGTTAAGCGCTAGGAGTTGGGCTAATACGTCCTGAGTTTGTCCTTCAAGAACCTCCTCCACACTGCTCGCAAGATCATCAAGATTTACGTCTTTTGATTCAAACGACAATTTGTAATCTGGCTTATAGGTCAGAGCCCCAAGCCCTCGATGGCCAACTAACGACAACCGGTCTAATGGAGTGACTTCAGCTAGAGATATACCATTTGATGAAAAACTCCTATCAGCCAATAGCCTTCCCCATCCATCAGGGAGACTATCATTAAATACTCCTGGCAAGCCTTCAAACAAATCATATTCTACAGTTGTAATCTCACTTTTTAATGGCAGTGTTAGTGGCGAAATCTCAAGTTTTCTTTCAATGAAACTCGCCTCATAGGAAAAATAGATTTGCCAATTACTTAAAGCCAATCGACCAACAGGAATCTCCTCTTCTCCAAAGTCAATTCCTACATGTAAGAGTTTTACTGGAAAAGGCGTACTCATGATATTCGCCCTCTTTTACGCTTTGGTTTCATTTCTTTTTTAATAACTTCGTCAATTGTTTGGAAGGTATGAGTGACCTCCACTGCCTTGAGAGCTCGGTCTAAAACTCCAAGGACCATCATAAGCTTCACTAGGGACTCAAGAGAAATAATACCTTCTCGCTCAAACTTCCGGAGCGTTGCTACAGGAACTCCTGAACGCTTGGAGAGGCCCTCTTGAGTAAGATTATGCTGAAGCCTATGTTCTTTGAGTTTTTTTGCAATCGACTTTTGTGCTTCCAACGGACTTATTAGTGATATCATATAAACAGTTACTCCGGTAATAGTTGTTCAATTGATATTATAGTATTAATTATTATCAAAATCAACTATCTAAAGATAGTGTCTATACTTTTGGACTAGCCTGAGTCTGGCACTTTCGAAGGGTTTTAGCTGTTTTTCAATCTTCTACTAGAATAATTAATGATATTATAAGAGCAGTTTTTTCGTCAATTTCAATAATATTGATATCATAATATCACTTAATAAGAGCCTCAATCATATCCTTAGGGATCAATTACCCCTTCAAAGACCGGGCTTCTGTTCTCCATCTCCCCTGCACTGTAGCCCCAGATTGTCTCATACTCTTTGGGGTTCTCCCCCATCGCTTCAAGCTGACGGAGGTAGTGGGCGATTGACTTGGATTCGATGATATCTACGTGGTGCATCTCTTCAATAACCTTTGAGTGGGGTCGAGTGTGGTCGAACTCAAAGCGAAGGACTCTCCGTCCATCTTGGGTAAGGCCGATGGTTCGGTAGGTGTTGGACTTACCAACTCCGGGAAGATTCAGGGTATTGCGGTCAGGAGAGATGAAAGGAATTTCATCACTCTCTCTGATTTGATTAATCTGATCTTTCATCGCTTGGGCGTTAGAAACAAAAGAGCGGATTTGGGCGTGGTAGCGCGGAGCAACTGCGCCAATACTCGACTCTTCTACGAGCTCTTGGACACTGCGGGCGTTCGTTGCAAAGATCTCCCGGTTCTCTTTGAAGCCTTTGACTGAGAAGTTGTAGTAGGGAAGAACCCCAATATCATTGAGGACCTTTCGCAGCTTCGCCGAGTGGCCGCGTCTGCTTGCTGCAACGGTGAAGACCTCTTGGTTCGTTACTGCCCACCCCGCACGTAAGAGCTTGTTGATCGCCTCTTGGGTATCAGGGGTGATCTCCATTGAACTGGAGATGTGGGTTTGGATGACGCACTGCTCGATGCCAACCTTTGCACTCTCCTCTTTAAACCACGCCAAGACATCGATCAGTTCTTTTGTTACTCGCTGGGGAAGGTAGACAGGAATCTTCGTTCCAAGGCGAACGCGCCGCATTGGAGCGAAGGGCTCCTCCCGCTTTGTGTTATCCTCCACTTTATCCTTCGCCATTTGAAGGACTGCTTCTAAGATCTCTTTTATCGACTTCACCGAGCTCATGAACGCATCACCGCCGGTGATGAGGATATCCCAAAGATACGGGTCATTTCGGAAGTATTCCATGTTATCTGTCAGGCGCTCCGGCCAGCTCTTCTTCGGTCTGAGCTTTGCCAGTTCAAAGTTAAAGCGCCCCGCTTGGAAGTCGTACATCCGCTGACAGTAGGAACACAATCCCCCACACGCCCGGCCCATCGTATCGGGAATGAAGATTGCTACGCTGGGATAGCGGCGGTGGATGTTGTGTGATGGGAGGATCCACCCCGCGGCATTGGGCTTACCGATCTCAACGGTGTCTTCCTTCTCCCACGCTGCGATGTTGCCAAACTCATGAACCAAGTCCCAGCTGTAGAAGAGGTAGGAACGAATCGGCTCATCGGCAAACGGAGATTCTTGCTCACTGCGGGGGCGAGTATCGATGAGGGAGAGGAAGTATGGGGTAACGAAGATTGGAATCCCTTTCTCTTCAGCCGCTTTCATGATGCTCTTCGTCTCATCATCGAGGGTGTTATCTAAATACGTATTGAGCTTCGCCGTTGATCGAAGGGCGAAGTGTAAGTGGAAGCGGTCGTCCTTCCACCAATCATTGACGAGCTTTATTTTTTCTTTCTGACTAAGACCTGCTTTGAACGTATAGAGTATCTCCTCTCTTTGATCGATTTCATCTACGAGGTGGGCGATGATTCGCTCTTTGTTTTTTGCTCGCCACGCGATGACTTCTTTCTCTAGCCCACTGGGGTGGCGATCCATCCACGTTTGGATATCACTACGCGTTGGAATGATCCGTGGTTCATCGTTGTTCAGGAGGCGAAAGAAGTGAACCATCTCTTCAGCGAAGTCGGGATCTAACTCTTCAATCTCTTTTTGGAGGTAGCTGCGTAGATGAGTCAGTGGGTTGGAGCGCTGGGTGATGGTGTTCTCTTCAAAGGTGTGGTTATCGAAGACGATGTAATCGTATAGGCGTACATGGGCAAGAGCTGCTTCGCTAAGTTGGTAGAAGTTTTTCGCCCCTTCAAGGTACGCCCACCCCTCGGGGTAGTTGTTCTTCAGCGCTTCTTCAGTATGGGCTTTTAAGGTCGCCAGGAAGGTTTCTTCACTCTGTGAATGATCAAGGAAGAAGGCCGCTAGAGGTTTGTTAGCTGCTTCAAGCTTCGTTACTAGATCGTGATACATATCCATCTGGTAAGGGTAACCCCATGAGATTATTCTGTCAACCCAAGATGGTATTTTGTTACTAGACATATGATTACTATTCATTTCACTGGTGATCTTACTTTTTCCTTCGGTGATTTTCCTTGGTCACTTGGGTTGACGAAGGATTCAAAAGGTCGTATCAATATATGCGTATCGACTGATATATTCGAGGATGTATGTTAAATTTTTACCCCCCTACTCTTGCTGATAAAGATCTGTTTCCTAAAGATAGTCACCTCTTAGCGTATAACTACCTCTACTCATACGTTCACCTCTGGAGTGAACAAATCGGTATCACCATCGCTAAGAGTGACACTGCGCTGTACATGCACCTTCGCGATGATGAGTGCTTCCTTTTGCCGATCACCGACGACCTCCCAAAGGCGATGGCTGAGCTAGAGGAGTACTGCGCCGAAAGCGGTGTGAAGTTTGAATTAAACTGTGTACCCGAGAAAGAAGCGAAAGAGCTCCGCGAACTGGGCTATGAGATCGAGCACATTCGAAACCTCGATGATTACCTCTATGAATCTGGTAAGCTCACCAAGCTTGCTGGGCGTAAGCTCCAAGCGAAGCGCAACCACATCTCCAAGTTCGAACGCACCTACACGTACACAGTACGCTCCCTCTCTAAGCCGGAGATGCGCGAAGAGTGTTACCACATGGTCTCGACGCGGTGGTTGGAAAACCACGGCGAAGTTGACCAATCGATCGTTGATGAGCTGCGAGCTATTCGCCGCACCTTCGATAATTGGGATGAACTGGGCTTTGTTGGGATGCTCGTCTGTGTTGAGAATGAGCTCACCGCCTTTACCGTCGGAGAGATCGTTGATGAGAACCTCGCGATCGTTCACTTTGAGAAAGGTGATATCTCCTACCACGGCGTCTACTCCGTTATTAACCAGCTCTTCGTCTCCCAGTACCTCTCTGATGTGAAATACGTAAACCGCCAAGAGGACGCTGGTGTTGAAGGCCTCAGGAAAGCTAAGCTCTCCTACCAACCCGATCTCATGGTCAAAAAATATCGAGTGAGGAAGAAATGATCATCTACCGGCGCGCTGAAGAAGAAGATTTTGCCCAACTCAAAGAGGTGTGGAACGTCGTTTTTAATGAAGATCCCACCTTTTTAAAGAAATTTTTCTTAGCCCGCTTTGACTCGGCGAATATCTATGTAGCCGAAGATGATGGGACGATCGTCGCCGCTCTTCACGCCCTTTCCTCCTCCTATACAAAAAAGGGAGTCACAAAGCCGTGTTACTTCATCGTCGGGGTGGCAACCGTTGTTGAATACCGCAAGCAAGGGATCATGGGAAAGCTCCTAGATTTTGTTCATGATATCTATGACGAGCCATTAATGCTCTTTCCTGCGGTTCGCCCGTACTACGAAAAGCACGGCTATTACTCAACCTCATCAGTCATTGAATATCCCCTTCCCGCTTCCTTAGCGAACGACGTCCTTCAAGAGGGGTTTTCCTACACTGCGCTCAATGAGATTTACACTCTAGCAACGTACAACTCAGGCGCTCTTAATCGTGACTCATTGGCGTGGAGTTTCTTAACCGATGGATATGAGACAGTACACGTCCAAGGTGCCTACGCCTTCCTTCTAAAGGAGAAGGTAGTAGAGGCGATGGCGGTCAATGAAAAAGCTGCTCGAAGGCTCGTTGGAATACTTGTCCGCCGGGGTCTTACAACAATTCCTGTCCTCGCTGATTCTCCTTTTACCCACTTCCTTTCCGATGGAAAAGAAGTACTGATGGGAATGGCAAGTAGAAAGAAGCTGTCAGGTATCTATATTGCCGAGCAGTATTAGGCTATACTCGAGCCAATACTATTTGGTAAGGAGTACATCATGGTAGAAACACTATACCCCTATACAGTCAGTAATGAGAAAGTAATCGAGCAGATCGTCAAAGACGACGCGGCAATGATTAACCACGTAATTTTAACAAAGGGTGAACGCCTCCCTGAACACTATAGTGACTCTAATGTCTTCTTAATCCTCATTCGAGGAACGATTACTGCTCGCTTCAACGACCAGGAGAGACATACCTACTCCAAGCAGATTCTCAACGTCCCCGCTCAGACACTGATGAACATCTCCAATGAGGGTGATGAAATCCTTGAGTTCTTTATTGTCAAAGCTCCGCATCCGAGGATCTACAACAAGAAGGCTTAATCATTGAGTACATATAAAAAGGGAATTGGTCTCGCCTTCGCTGGCGTGGTGTTATTGTCGTTTGATTCCTTAATGATTCGCTTAAGCGGGGTTGGAGGAATTGAAGCGGCGTTTTGGCGCGGGTTCTTTGGCTTCTTCTCGATGCTCATCCTCTTTTTAGGAACTGAGAAGAAGAAAAGCCTCCTCGTCTTAGTCAGTGGTGGCAAGCCGTTGATCATCAGCGGCTTCTTCTGGGGCATTAGTGGAATCTTCTTAACCCTCGGTGTTCAAGGACCAGGAGTTGGCCAGACCCTTGTAATGCTCAGCCTCTCGCCGCTCTTTGGTTCGCTTTACGCGTTCTTAGTCTATAAAGAAAAGCCCGGGATCGCGACGATCCTTGCAGCGATCGGGTCAATCCTTGGAATCACGTACATGTTCCATCGGGAGTTTGGAAACGTCGATATCGGTGGCCTCCTCATTACATTAGGAACACCACTGTGTATGGGAATTAACCTCGCGTACTTGCGCAAGCACGATGGGGTAAACCGCGTCGGTGTTTCAATGGCTGGGAGCTTCTTTGGGGCGATCATCGCCTTGATCCTTGGAATGGGAAAGGTTGCTGTTCCCCTATCAGCGCTCCTTCCACTTTTGGCGGTGGGAATTATTATCGTTCCCTTCGCCCAAGTGTTGATCAGCATGGGGGCCCGGTACATCAGTGGGGCAGAATCAGCGCTCATTACTTCGCTGGAAACCGTCTTTGGGATCTTGTACGTGTGGATCTTCTTAGGTGAGATCCCCCACAAGGATATCCTCACCGGCGGAGCGTTTGTCCTCTTGTGTATTACAGCGAATACTCTCTATCACGCACGCAAAGAGGGAGCCCGTTAAAAGCTCCCTCTCGCAGTGTGAGTATCTACTCGTTACGATTCTTTCTTGAAACAGAGGAACCAGTCGAGGCAGTACATCGTATCGTCCTGACTCTCCATCCGCTCCTTCGCCGTTCCACAGGAACCGGGGGTCGGGATGATCACATCATCACCAGGGCGCCAATCGGCCGGGGTGGCTACGCCATCCTTGTCGGCTTTCTGCAGCGCCTGAACCGCACGCTTAATCTCATCAAAGTTCCGCCCGATCGCAGCAGGATAGAAGAGGATCGTTCGAACGATACCCTTCGGGTCGATGATAAAGACCGCCCTGACTGCTTGGGTGTCACTCTGACTCTGGACCATGCCGTACTTGCGGGAGACATCCATCTTGATGTCTTCAATGACAGGGAACTTTACCTCGATGTCCTTCATTCCCTTCCATTCAAGTTCCTGCACTTTTCTCAGCCACGCGATGTGGGCGTACAGCGAGTCGATCGAGAGCCCAACGAGCTCAGTATTCATCGCCTTAAACTCTTCGTGCATTGATGCAAAGGTCATAAACTCGGTGGTACAGACGGGGGTGAAGTCAGCGGGGTGACTAAAGAGAATGACCCACTTGCCCTTGTAATCTTCAGGGAAGTTGATGTCACCTTGAGTGGTCACTGCGTGAAACGCAGGAGCTGGATCGCCAATTAACGGCAAACTAGCAACAACATTCATTTCGTCCATGGTTTTTACTCCTTTTAAGTAATATCAATACACTAATGATACTAATTATCAATAGGAAAGGCAATAGGCGCTTCCTTTGTATGGCACGCGCCTAGTTTTAATGAAATTAGTTATCTATTGTTTTCACATTGATTAGGAGTATACTGATTGGAGGAGGAACCTATTAAGAAACAACCACGCTTCGTAAAAGTCTTTATTATTGGGATGGGAATAGTCATCCTAACAATGGGAATATCGACCTTCATTGATTATGCTGTAAACTACCAAGTTGGAGAACTAACCGCTCAAATTCAAGAGACGTACGACGTCATTACGAGGCTACAGACGATTCACTCGACATTCCAATCTATCCGCCTCGCTGAGCGCGGATATCTTCTTATAGGGACCGACGGGTAC
>Ga0265293_10006708_pt1 | contig 18161 bp, 23 predicted proteins | sample Munlanlewell138R_FD_192505 | JGI IMG/M metagenome (GOLD analysis project Ga0265293, IMG submission 192505) | Leachate microbial communities from a municipal landfill in Southern Ontario, Canada - Leachate well 138R | ecosystem: Engineered > Solid waste > Landfill > Unclassified | place: Canada...
GAATTGGGGCACGCCGCAATGCTATTACAGCAAAGATTGCCGGGGGGGCTCAAATGTTTAATTTTGGTGATAAGAACGTAACCACCCTAAACATTGGAGAACGTAATGTGGAAGCAACAAAAAAAGTTTTGGAAGAAATGAAAATCCGTCTAATAGGTGAGGATACCAGAGAAAATTATGGTCGAACGATGATTTTTAGCCTGGGGGATGGAAATGTATATATACGGACAATTGGGAAACCATTGATTACTTTATGATAGGGCGAATGGGATTATGGAGTTTTTGGAATTTCAAAAAAAAATACACAAACAATTTGGGTTAAATTTGGAAGGATACAAGGAAAAACAGTTAAAACGACGAATATTAAGTCTTATGCAGAGTCAAGGGGTAGATGACTTTAACATTTACTTTGGCTTGCTGGTTAAAAATGAAGAACAGCTTCAGAAATTTTTAGATAAAATAACTATCAATGTGTCAGAGTTTTTTCGCAATCCAGAAATTTTTAGGGCTTTGGAAACAAAATTACTACCGGAAATTTTAAAGGAAAAGCCCAGACTGAAAATCTGGAGCGCAGCTTGTTCGAATGGCTCCGAGCCATATTCCATTGCAATTATACTGGAGGCACTGACACCGGGGGTTAGACATCAAATTGATGCTACAGACATAGATAAAATGATTTTGGAAACTGCCAAGAGGGGTTATTACGAGGAACGTTTTTTAAAAAATGTTTCGCCGGAACGGTTAAAAAAATTCTTCGTTCCTGAAGGCAAGGGCTTTATTTTAAGAGATGACATAAAAAACCGGGTCCAATTTAGGCAGCATGATCTTTTGTTGGACGATTATGGTAGGGGTTATGATTTAATCGTTTGCCGTAATGTGACAATTTATTTTACTAATGAAGCCCAAGATTTATTATATCGTAAATTCTGGGAAGCTCTTAACCCGGGTGGCTACCTTTTTATTGGTGCAACCGAAAACATGTTGAGGTATCGAGAACTCAACTACGAAAAATCAATGCCTTGGTTTTACAGAAAACCTTTAAATTAAAAGACTGGCGACTAATTTTAAAAAACATTAAAGGAGAACAGGCATGAGCAATTGGGATAATATTAGTGCTTTTCAGTTGGATGTTTTAAAAGAAATTGGCAATGTGGGTGCAGGGGGTGCTGCATCCGCGTTAGCAACCCTCTTGAATAAAAAAGTGGACATGGCCGTGCCTAAAGCAGGAGTTATGAATTTTGATGAAATTTTCAAGCTAATTGGTGATGAAGAAAAAATTATTTCCTGTACCAATTTTAATGTAACAGGCGATGCCCCCAGTAAAATTTTATTTATTTTAGATGAATCGGGTACTTATCAATTGGCAGATATGCTGCTTGGCCGCCCCTTAGGAGAAACCAAGGAGTTAGACCAAATAAGCATTTCTACTATTAAAGAAGTAGGTAATATTTTAACCGGTTCTTTTATAACATCTTTTTCTGAGTTTACTAGGCTGGATTTTGTCGGTTCCGTGCCAGCTTTTGCTTTTGATATGTTAGGGGCCGTCCTAAGTGCAGCCTTTTTCGAGGCTGGCTACTTTGATGATAGGGTGTTAATTATAGAAACTACTTTTTTTGAGGAGGATGTTGCCATCAATGGTCATTTCTTTCTGGTTCCATCAACCGGGTCCTTGGAGGTAATTTTTAATTCTTTGGGGCTAAATGTTTAGGGGGTGTAGTATTGGGCAATAGAATTTTAATTGTGGATGATGCTGCTTTTATGAGAATGATGATCAAGGATATTTTAGTTAAAAATGGTTTTGAAGTTGTAGGGGAGGCGGAGAATGGAGCGGTAGCTGTTAGCTTATTTAAGGAGCTTAAACCGGATTTAGTAACCATGGATATTACCATGCCGGAAATGGATGGAATTACTGCCGTTAAAAAGATTAGGGAAACCGATCCGTCTGCCAGAATAATCATGTGTAGTGCCATGGGCCAGCAAATGATGGTTATGGAAGCTATACAGGCAGGAGCCAGAGATTTTATAGTTAAACCTTTTCAGCAAGAGAGGGTTGTTCAAGCCGTAAAAAAAGCTCTGGAGCAAGCCTAAAGTTTGTTTGAATGTTGAGATCGCAGGAAAGGCGGTGAGCTAAATGGCACAAGAAGTTTTGTCCCAATCTGAAATTGATATGTTACTTAATGCTCTAACCGCGGGGGAAATTGACACTGAAGAAATCAAGCGGGAGGCCCAGGAAGTAAAAACAAAGATTTATGACTTCCGCCGTCCAAATAAATTTTCTAAAGATCATATGAGGACCATCCACATGATCCACGAGAATTTTGCTCGCCTTGTTTCAAACTTTTTGTCAGCATATCTAAGAACGAATATTGAGGTTAAGATTGCTTCGGTGGATCAGATTACCTTTGAGGATTTTATTGTTTCCATACCTTCACCTACTGTAATGACTATTTTCAACATGAAGCCCTTATTGGGTTCTGCCGTTTTGGAAACAAACCCGGCCTTCACATTTCCGATTATAGATCTACTGTTCGGAGGGCCAGGGGAAATGCCCAAAAAATCAAGAGAAATAACTGATATTGAAGCAAATGTGTTAAAGAATATCTATGGTAAAATGCTGGAGAATTTAACCTATGTTTGGTCCGAGGTAAATGAGATTACAACAGCTATTCAAGGATTGGAAACCAATCCACAGATGAACAGAGTCATCTCTCCGAATGAAATTGTGGCTGTAATAACCTTTATGACAACTATTGGTGATTACGAGGGCATGATCAATTTATGCTTACCGTATTTAATGCTTGAGCCTATAACTTTAAAGCTTTCCTCCCGTTATTGGTTTTCCTCCCCGGAAAAGGGGATGAAAGATCAAAAACAAACGGTAATGGAATCCTTGGAGCAAACTCCCATTAAGCTGACTGCAATCGGAGGCGAAACGGAACTGACAATAAAAGAATTTCTTGCTCTACAGCTTGGGGATGTGTTAACTCTTGATAACAAGGTAGCCGAAGATTTAATCTTACTCGTTGAAGACAAGCCTAAATATACAGTTCAACCAGGTATTTATGAGCGCAAAATGGCCGTTCAGATTACTGGCTACTGGGAGAGAGGTGAAAAAACCTATGAATGATTTTTTATCTCAGGAAGAGATTAATGCATTACTACAGGGAACTCTAGAGGAGAAAGAGACCGGATTAGCTCCGGAAAAGGCCGGCGCTACGGCTAGTGAGGAGCATCTGGATCTAGTTGAAATAGATGCTTTAGGGGAAATAGGCAATATTTCCATGGGAAGTGCCGCTACTGCACTTTCCCAGTTGTTAAATCAAAGAGTAAATATTACTACCCCTAAGGTGGAGATCATGTCGCCAATGGATTTACTGGCTACCTTTAACGCGCCCTTTATGCTAATAGAGGTGGGTTTTGTTGATGGCCTAGAAGGTAGTAATTTGCTGGTTCTAAAGGTTACCGATGCCATGATTATTGCCGATTTGATGATGGGGGGAGATGGCAGTAATGTGGTTGCTGAGGTAACCGAGCTTCATGCCAGTGCTGTCTCAGAAGCCATGAATCAGATGATGGGTTCGGCGGCAACCTCCATGTCCAGCCTTTTTAATACTAAGGTGGTTATTTCAACCCCTACCATTCAATCAGTAAATACCCCGGGGGAAGCAGATTTTCCATGGCTTTTGGATGATCCGGTGGTGGTAGTTTCTTTTAGAATGGAAGTTAGCAACCTAATAGACAGTACCTTAATACAGGTTATGCCGGCCCATATCGCCAAAACAGAAACAGCTATGCTGATGGGCACAGCTTTACCTGCTGCTCCCGTTGATAAAAAACAAGGGGCTTCAGTTGCTCCCGCTGTGGAAATCGGCCAATCGGCAGTTTCCAGACCGGATGCTTCAACTGTTCAAAGCCCAAAAAACAACGGTTCGGTTGAGCCTAGTTTGGAATACATATCAACCTTAGAGGGTACACAACCCCGAAATCTTGATTTAATTTTAGATGTACCTTTAAGAGTCTCCGTGGTTTTGGGTAAAACGAAAAGGCCAATTAAAGAAGTGTTGGACTTTAATCTGGGTAGCATTGTGGAGCTGGATAAGCTGGCCAAGGAACCGGTAGATATTTTGGTAAACGGAAAAATTATCGCTAAAGGGGAAGTGGTCGTGGTCAATGAAAATTTTGGCATTAAGATTACCAGCATTGAAAGTCCTGTCGCGCGAATAACTAATCTAGGGAAATAAACATTAGCAAAAATATGATCTGCAATCCCGGCCTCAGGTTTAAAAAATGTTGACATCGGTTTTTTAAAAGGATGCCGCGGTCATAATCTTGTTTGGCAACAAAATACGGCCTAATAAGCCAAAGGAGGTATAAAGGTGAGGATAGGTCTAAAGTGGAAGATGATGTTTACTTTTTCAATTGTTACCTTAGTAGTATGGGTAGCCACAATTGGCTATACCTTTCCCACTGTAGGATTACTCTTAAAAGAGGCCGCCCAACATGGCAATGCGGATCAAGCCTTTGGCATCTTTCAAAGAAACATCCTGGTGGCGGGTACAGGGGGCACCCTTTTCTCAATTTTTGTAGGTTATGTAATGGCCCTTATTATCCTAAAGCCTATGGACAGTGTTAGCAGTGCCATGCGTGGGGCTGCTAAAGGGGATCTAAAAGTGGAAGCGGAGTGCTCAACTAAGGATGAACTAATGATTTTAGCTTGCGGTTTTAATGACTTAATTAATAGTTTTAGGGAGTACACCTTGAAAATTAAAACTATTTCCGATGAAGTGGCTGGAATGGCTACCGGTTTAAGTCGTAATGTGCATGATGCCTCCCTATCTACCGATCAAATTGCTGATACCATTCAAAATGTGGCTGCCGGTATGGATGAACAATCGCGGAGTATCAGAAATACTTCTAAAACTGTAGGTGAAATGTCCGATTTGATTAAGCAAGTGGCAAACAGTTCCTTTTCTGTTTCAGAATTATCCCAAACCACCTCGGAGATCGCAGTTCAGGGGGGAAGGGCAATTGATGAGTCCATCTCTCAAATGAGCACCATCAGCGAAACAGTTAATAATTCCGCCAAGTCCGTTCAACTATTGGGTGAGCGCTCGGAAGAAATAGGACAGATAGTGGAAACCATTACCAATATTGCGGAGCAAACCAATTTATTGGCTTTAAATGCTGCCATTGAGGCAGCCAGGGCGGGAGAGCAAGGCAGGGGGTTCGCCGTTGTTGCGGAAGAAGTAAGAAAGTTGGCGGAACAATCAGCCATGGCGGCCCACCAAATTTCCGAATTAATTCAACTTATTCAGGGTGAGACCAAGTTGGCAGTTGATTCGATGAATCGGGGCACCAGCGAGGTAGGCAACGGCATTAAAGTTGTAACAAATGCAGGACAGGCCTTCAGCAAAATCGTTAACAGCATTCAAGAGTTAGCAACACAAATAGGGCAGGTTTCTGATGCCAGTCAGCAAACGGTGATTGCCGGTGAGCAGGTAGTGGCGTTAATGGGGCAAATTGAAGGAATCGCAGTGAATACTGCTGCCAGTACCCAGGAAGTTGCGGCAGCCATCGAGGAGTTGGCCGCCAGTTTTGATGAGCATCAAACCTTGTCGGACAGGTTGTCGGGCATGTCCGTGGATCTAAAAGAAATGGTCCAAGGCATGCGGGTAGATTAAAAAAAATATTCTTGCAACCAAAAAGACCCGGAGGGGTCTTTTTTGGGGCAGCTACTTTTGGATTAAGCTTCTCTCAGCCAGTTCAATGGCTTTTCGAACAATGTTTCCGCATTGTCGGGAGGGGACAGCGCCCCAACCTTCTGTGGCAACAATATGATCCACGCCCAATTCTTTGGCAATTTCCCAACGGAGGGCATCAGACATTATTTTAGCCACAAGAAAACCTCCTTTTCGGCTGCCATTGATAGTTTGTGTATTAATAATAAATTTAAACAGGAATGTTTTTACCAAATTAAGAATCGGGCAACAAATAATATATCAATTTTGTAAATTGATGAATGACAGGTAAAATCAGCAAGGAACAAACAATGTTATAAAATGTATGGGAGTTAGCAATTTGTCTGGATAAATCACTGACACCCAGGCTTATAAAGTCTCCCAAAAAATTAATAAAGGGGAAAAACAATAAAATTCCGAAGCTATTTAACAACAAGTGAGCAAGTGCCAGTCGTTTACCATCAAGGTTTCCTGTGCAGGAGGCAATTAAGGCGGTAACGCAGGTGCCCAGATTGCTACCCAGTATAATCGCTATTGCATTAGTCAAAGGTATGAACCCTTGTTCTCCAAGTACAATAGTTAATCCGATCACAGCGGAGCTGGATTGAAAAACGGCGGTAATAATTATGCCTGTGAATAGTGCTAAAAGGTAACTATTGCCCAAAAGCTGAAACCATCTTAACAGTGAGGGTGATTCTTTAACGGGTATAAAGGTGTTCTCAAAAATAGTTAGCCCTAAAAAAATTAAGCTTAAGCCTAGACCAACTTGCCCCAATGCTTTTACCTTCGGCAAGGGGATGAGACATAGTGCTACCAGAGGAAGTATTAACCAAGGGTTAATGGGAGGAAAATCAAAGGCTATTATTTGGGCGGTAACGGTGGTGCCAATGTTTGCACCTAAAATTACACCAATTCCTTGGGGTAGATTCATGGCTTTGCTATTAATCAGACCGATAGAGATTACCGTGATGACACTGGAAGATTGTACAAGGGCTGTGCAGACGGCACCGGTCAGCAGTGCAAAAAGCGGTGTGGAAGTAAAAAATGTTACGGCTTTTCGTAAAGCCCTTTGTCCTAAAACTTCCAGTCCTTTTGGCATAAGAGTGATGCCAATTAAAAGCAAAACAACTCCTAGGGCGGTCATTAATAATGGGCTGGGCATATTCTTCTCCTTATTTAGATTTTTGGATTTAATTAATATATTGCAGGAAGTTTAAGAAATATGCTAAAATTGAGAAGGAGTTCACGAGTAACTACCGAATATATACACTTATTACCCTAATTCCAACCGGGGTTACTTGGTGCTAGTAAAATAGCATCTTAATATTTTTAAATTATTAAAAGATTTTGAAGAGGGGGATAGTATGAGAAATGTAGAGCTTGTTTCCGCTTTAGATGGCAGCAATGATTTTTTAACTAAGCTAGAGGCAGATAGCGGGGTTAATGTGCTGGATTGTTATCAATGTGGTAAGTGTTCGGCAGGTTGCCCTCTTAATAGAGCAATGGATTATACTCCGCATAAAATAATGCGGTTTCTTCAGCTTGGATTAGAAGAAAAGGCTCTTTCCGCGGAATCTATCTGGGTTTGTATTGGCTGTGACATTTGTTATGCAAGGTGTCCTAAAGGAGTTAATGTTCCGAAGGTAATGGAGACCTTGAGGATTGAGGCAAGGAAAAGAAAGAAAATTTCTGTCAAAAGCGTGGAAATTTTCAACAGTTCATTTTTGTGGGCTGTCGAAAACTTCGGCAGGATACCGGAAGCACTACTGATTGTGTTGTTTAATGTAAAGTCCGGGCAGCTTTTGAAAGATGTACCTTTGGCCCCTACCCTGCTTTTAAATGGAAAAGTACATGTATTCCCTAAAAGAGCCAAGGGGCAAAAGATAGCTAAAAAAATCTTCGAAAATTGTCGGCAGTTGGGAGGTGGCCTTGAATGAAGTATGCGTATTATCCCGGTTGTTCCCTTGAATCTACAGGCATAGAGTATGATATGTCCACAAGAATTGTGGCGAAACATCTGGGGATAGATTTATGGGAAATCCCCGATTGGATCTGTTGCGGCGCTTCGGCTGCTCACGGGGAAGACCCCCTGTTGGCGGTGGCACTGCCCGCCTATAATTTGTCAATTGCAGAAAAAGAGGGTTTGGATGTGGCAGTTCCTTGTGCAGCTTGTTATAACAGGATGAGGGGAGCCGAAGTAGCTGTTCAAGGCTCTAAAAAAACCCAAGAGAGGGTATCACAGGCGATAGAAGTGGATTATCAGGGGAAAACAACTACTTTCTCATTGTTGGATATTTTAGCTAACAAGGTAGACCCTGAATTAATTAAATCTCAAGTGATCAGACCTCTTACCGGGCTTAAAGTTGCCTCCTATTATGGGTGTTTATTAGTTCGACCCATCGGAATTACCGGTTTTGATGATGCGGAAAACCCGATGAGCATGGATCGGCTGATAGAAGCCTTGGGAGCTGAACCGGTTCCTTGGTCTTTTAAAACTGAATGCTGCGGTGCAGGCCACACTACTTCCTTATCTAAGGATGCAAATTTGCTTTTGCAAGACATTTATGACGATGCTAAGCGCAATGAGGCGGATTGTTTTTCTACTGCTTGCCCCCTTTGTTTTTTAAACTTGGATATGAGGCAAAAAGGGGTAGAAAAAGTCTTTGCCAAGGAATATGATTTGCCGGTTTTTTATATTACTGAACTAATGGGGTTGGCCTTTGGCTATAGTCCCAAGGAGTTGGGTCTTCCCAAACACTTTGTGGACGGTTTGCCCTTATTAGAAGGTAAAGATTTGCTTAGACATCCTGCTACAAGGAGGGAAGAAGCGTGAAAAGAGTAGGAGTTTTTGTTTGTCACTGTGGAACGAATATTTCCGCTACAGTGGATGTTAAAAAAGTTTCAGAAGTGGCAGGAGAATGGAAAGATGTGGTCTACCACACAGACTATCTTTATATGTGTTCCGAGCCGGGGCAGGAGCTGGTCAAAAAAGCGATCAAAGAGCATGATTTAAACGGAGTAGTAGTATCCTGTTGTACTCCGAGATTGCATGAGCCAACCTTCCGTAAAGCATCCGACTCCGCGGGCATGAATCAGTTTCTGTGTGAGATTGCCAATATTAGGGAGCAATGTGCTTGGGTTCATAAGGACAAAGCAGTAGCTACAGCAAAAGCTATTGATTTAACCCGGGCCGCAGTTGCAAAAGTTACAAAAAATGAGCCTTTAACTTTGGAAAGCATTCCGGTGGAACATCGTGCTTTGGTTATCGGCGGTGGAATTGCCGGTATGCAGGCAGCTATTGATATAGCTGATTCCGGTTATGATGTTGTCCTAGTTGAGAAGGAGCCTACCATTGGGGGAAATATGGTTAAGCTGGATAAAACATTTCCTACCTTGGATTGCAGCGCCTGAATTAGCTCACCCAAAATGGTTGCTGTGGCACAGCATCCTCGCATTAAGTTAATGACCTATTCAGAAGTAGAAGAGGTGGGCGGCTATGTAGGTAACTTCGAAGTTACTATCCGCAAAAAGGCGCGCTTGGTAATTGAAGATAAATGTACAGGCTGCGGCATTTGCACGGAAAAATGTCCTTCCAAGGTCCTGGAAAGTGAATTTGACTATGGTTTGGGACCTAGAAAGGCAATTTATACGCCTTTTGCCCAAGCCGTTCCCAATATACCTGTTTTGGATAAGGATAATTGTCGTTTATTCACCAGGGGACGTTGCGGTATTTGTCAAAAGATGTGCCCTGCAGATGCTATTGACTACGAACAGCAGGACCAGTTAATTACTGAAAAGTTTGGGGCTATTGTGATGGCAACAGGCTATGATCTCTTCCCCTGGGAAGAGACCTATGGTGAATATGGTTTTGGCAAATATAAAGATGTGATTACGGGTATGCAGTTTGAAAGAATGTCTAATGCTTCCGGTCCTACGGGGGGCCATATTCGTCGCCCTTCCGACGGCAAAGAACCTAAAAACGTAGTTTTTATAAAATGTGTCGGTTCCAGGGATCCGGAAAAAGGAAAATCCTATTGTTCTAGGGCTTGCTGTATGTATACTGCAAAACATGCTCACCAGGTTATTGATAAGATTGAAGATTCTAAGGCCTTTGTCTTCTATATGGATGTCAGAACCCCCGGCAAAGCCTATGATGAGTTTTATGAAAGAAGCGTTAGCGAAGGAGCAATCTATGTCCGTGGCAGGGTTTCTAAGATTTATCCCAAAGAGGATAAGCTGGTTGTCAAAGGCGAGGATACCTTACTGGGAATGCCTTTAGAGGTTGAAGCTGATTTAGTTGTTTTGGCTACAGCCATGATTCCGGCGGAAGGGCATCAAAGCATTGCCAAAAAAGTCGGTATTTCCATGGACAAGGATGGCTGGTTCCAGGAAGCCCACCCGAAGCTTCGCCCCGTGGAAACTTTAACTGCCGGTGTTTATTTAGCCGGTGCTTGTCAGGGGCCTAAAGATATTCCTGATACCGTTAGTCAGGCAAGTGCCGCCGCCGCAAAAGTTGCAGCCCTGTTTTCACAGGAAAGAATGGCTACGGATCCCCAGGTAGCGGCTGTAAATAATGATCGCTGCTCAGGCTGCGGTTTATGTGTTCCCACTTGCCCATATAAGGCCATTACACTGGTTCCCATTCAAGAACGGGTTATGGGCAAAACCATTGAAAGATTGGTGGCCTCGGTTAACAAAGGTCTTTGTCAGGGCTGCGGTAACTGTAATGTGGCTTGTCGCTCCAGTGCGATTAATGTGAAGGGCTTTACTGATGAACAAATTTTGATGGAGGTGGATGCTCTGTGTCTGTAGAACAAAAACAGGTTTCGGATTGGGAACCCAAAATTGTTGCTTTTACTTGTAATTGGTGTGCATATGCCGGTGCAGATTTAGCAGGATTAAACCGCCTCCAGTATCCTCATAATGTTAGGCTGATTAAGGTTCCCTGCTCGGGCCGGGTAAATCCTCAGTTTGTACTAAGAGCTTTCCAAAGGGGAGCGGATGCTGTTTTGGTGTCCGGCTGACACCCCGGTGACTGTCACTATGCTAGTGGCAATTATTTCACCAGAAGGCGCTATCTACTGATGCAGAGGATGTTGGAGTTTGTTGGTATTGATCCGGAGCGTTTCCAGGCCCGCTGGGTATCCGGTTCTGAAAGCGTAAAGTTTGCAACAGTAATTGAAGAATTAACAGAACAAATTAGGCCGTTAGGCCCTAACAGGAAGTTGAGGGATGGCGAATGAATCAACAGACTGCTAGGATGAGAGAAATTGCTAGAGAACTATTGGAAAAGAAAGAGGTAGAAATGGTAATTGGTTGGGAAAAGGGAACCTTTTTCTACAACTCAACACCTGTCTTTATTACAAAACCTGAGGATGCGGATAAGCTGATTTGGGATGACTATTGTGCCGTCAACTTTGCCAAGCTTTTAATGGATTATCGTTATCTGGATGGCAAAGTAGCCGTTTTCGTTAAAGGTTGCGATGCCAGAGGGGTAAATCGTTTAATTCAGGATTTGGTAATTAAAAGAGAAAAAATCTACCTGATTGGAATGCCCTGCCCTGGGATGAAAGATGCGAAAATTGCGGCAAAACTAGGTCAGGAAAAGGAAGCGGAAGTGCCATTAGAAGGTAAATGCTTATATTGTACCCATCCCAATCCTGTGATATATGATGTTTTAATTGGCGACGAAGTACCCGTTGAAATCAGAGAAGACCGCTTTGCTCGTATTAAGGAATTTGAAGAGAAAAGCTCCGATGAAAAGGCTCAGTTTTGGGCGAGCCAGTATGATCGTTGTATTCGCTGCTATGCTTGCCGTAATGTGTGTCCAGCCTGTAATTGCCGTTCCTGTGTTTTTGATCAGAACCAAGATTGGCTGGAAAGAGCCGTTGATCGCTCGGGCAACCAATTTTATGGTCTAGTGCGAGCCTTTCATGTGGCGGGGCGTTGCATTGAATGTGGGGAGTGCGAAAGGGCCTGTCCTATGGGAATCCCCATCATGCTTTTAAAGCATAAAATTTCCAAGGATATTAATGAATTGTTTGGCGAATATGAAGCCGGATTAGATCCCGAAGGCGATTTACCTTTGGGAATGTACAAAGCCGATGATCCGGACGAATTTATGTAGGGAGGAGGAAAGCCATGAAAAGTTTAAGTAAAGCTAATTTACCCCAGTTTTTAGAAGCTCTTAATCAAAGTTCTCAGGTATATGTACCTGTGGTTGTTGATGGCACCTCCCGGTTTATTCCTTGGGAGCAGGGTGCGGAATTGGTTTTGGATAAGAATAGTAATATTCCACCTAAGTATTTATTCTTTCCTCAAACTGAAGATTTGTATGGTTATAAAATTTATAAGCAAAGTGGGGAAAGAACAGAGTTGCCTTCGGCAATGGAGCCCTTTGTTGTTTTTGGAATTCGTCCTTGTGATGTCTATTCCTTAGAAGTCTTGGATGATATTTTTCTGACAAAAGGGTATGAAGATGTCCATTATAAGCAAAAAAGGGAACAAGGTTTGCTTATTTCCCTGGGATGTCTGGAACCTGAAGCCACTTGCTTCTGCGAATCCTGGGGGCTCAACCCGCTTAATGCGCCAACGGCGGATATTATGATGCTGGATGGCGGTGATCAGTTTTTATTAAAGGCTCAAACAGAAGCAGGACAGAAAGTGATAGATTCTCAAGCTGGTCTTTTAGAGGAATTTCAAGGTGAACCCCCTGTAGGTAAGCCGTGTACCTTGACTGTAGAAACAAAGGGCCTGATGGAAAGACTTCAACCCATGTTCGAGCATGCCGTTTGGGACGAAATTTCTCGTAAATGCATAAACTGCGGTACTTGTACCTACCTTTGCCCCACTTGCTACTGTTTTGATGTTTTAAATAAAACCAGGGGTGAGGAAGGAATAAAATATCGCTGTTACGATTCATGTATGTATCCCGAATATACCTTGATGGCAGGAGGCCACAATCCGCGTCCCACTAAGAAAGAAAGGGTCAGACAAAGATTTTTGCACAAATTTCAATATATACCTGAACGCTATGAAGGGCAGATAGGCTGTGTGGGTTGTGGACGTTGCATAGTGAAATGTCCCGTTAATCTAGATATTTCCAGGGTAATTACTCGTTTGTGGGAGGTGGAAGCGGATGTGTAATTGTGATGATAATCATGGAGCTAGCCCATTGCTGCCGGTTGTTGGCAAGGTAATCAAAATCGTGGAGGAAACACCGGATGTAAAGACCTTCCATGTAACCTCCGATGAAGGGAAGCCCTTTACTCCCATGCCCGGTCAATTAGGAATGGTTTCCTTACTGCCGGTTGGGGAAGCGATGTTTTCCGTTACTACTCAAGGACCTGATCACTTGGAGTTTGCTATTAAAAAAGCTGGAACCCTTACCGGCGTTTTGCATGAAATTGAGGTGGGTCAGGCAATTGGCGTAAGGGGTCCCTATGGTAATGGTTTCCCTATTGATTTGTTTAAAGGTAAAGATATTGTGTTTATCGGTGGTGGAATTGGTCTGGCACCTGTACGCTCTATGATTAATTATTGTGTGGAAAATAGGGATAATTTTGGTAAGCTTAATATTATTTACGGGGCTCGTTCTCCCGAAGATCTTTGTTTTAAGGAAGACCTTTTTGAAAATTGGTTAAAGGTTAGGGATACTCAAGTTCACGTAACAGTGGATAAGGGAGACGATAACTGGAAGGGCAATGTGGGCTTTGTTCCAGCCTTTTTGGAGGAAATTAACCCCACCCCGGAAAACACCATAGCTTTAACCTGCGGTCCGCCGATTATGATCAAATTTGTTTTGCAAAGTCTGGCAAAAATGAATTTCCAACCGGAACAAATTGTCACTACTTTGGAAATGCGAATGAAATGTGGAGTGGGCAAATGTGGGCGCTGTAATATCGGCAGCAAATATGTTTGTCTAGACGGACCTGTTTTCACTTTAGCAGAACTAAATGAAATGCCTAGTGAGTACTAATAAAAAAACCCCTTTTGGGGTTTTTTATTAGTAGCTAAAAGCTAAAGACTAGGGGCAAGAATAAATGGAGGAATAAAGATGTTTGTAGACTGCCATACTCATCCCTTAGGTCATGAAGGCGGAAAATACAGTATGAAAAAGCTAAGGCCCTTTGTAGAGTCCGGCCTGGCTAAAGGGCTGAAGGGAATTGGATTTACCGACCATGAGTGGTATAAAGATTCCTTTGATTTTAAAGTTATTGAGGAGCTTCGACGAGAATACCCGGAATTCATAATTTTAATGGGTATTGAAATTGACTATACGCCGGACAGGGAAAAGGAAATTTCGGCTATTTTATCGGAAAAACCATATGATTATGCTATTGGTTCCGTTCACGACATGGATAGCTGGCCTTTCGATCATCCCCAGCATCAGCACAAATATGAAACGATGGATATTAATTATCTGTATGAAAGATACTTTGCTTTAGTGGAAATGATGGTTTCTTCCGGTTTATTTCAACTGGTTGGCCACTTGGATCTGGTTAAAATATTTGGCTATCGCTATCAAGGTGATTTACCGGCTTTAATTGAACCTCTTTTGCAAAAAGTCAAAGACAAAGGGATGGTTATAGAGTTAAATACTAATGGGCTTTATAAGCCGGTTAAAGAAATTTACCCATCTGTCGAACTATTAAACAGTTGTGTTGCCCATCAAATTCCTTTATGTTTAAGTTCCGATGCCCACCAAGCTAATCAAGTGGGAAGGGATTTTGATTTAGGTAAAAAAATATTGACAGATCTAGGCTGTAGGCGGGTAACGCATTTTTCTCAACGGAAGATGATTTTTACCGTTTTTTAAAATTTAGCAAGGGTTAACATGGGCTTTTGTTTTGTCAAAGGTTGAAACAAGTATCTTCAGCTTTAAAACCTGCTTTAAGATTTAATAAATGTAAATTCTGTTTTGTTCGAATAAAAAAATGCAGGGATTTATTTGTTTTCATAGAAGTAGTAATTTAACTCTTCAAGCTTTTTAATGGAAGGTGACGAAATGTTAGTTTATGATAAAGCCCATGAATTGGCGAAAGCCCTTGCTAATTCCCAGGAATACCGCCAGTTTCTAGAAGTGAAAGAGAAATTGCAACAGGACGGTATAAATTTCAGCTTATTGGAAGACTTCAGACGTCAGCAGCTTGAGGTTCAAATGGCAGAAATATTAGGCAGTGAAACTGATGAAAGCTTGGAAAAGTTGGAACAAACCTACAATTTGCTGTCGGGGATTCCGGTTATAAACGAATATTTAACAGCTGAATACAGACTGTCTAGGATGTTGGCTGACATACAAAAAATTGTTGGCGAAGTCGTTGGTATTTGGCTACCGGATGAGCCGCCGCTAAATTGGTTGAATTGACTTACTTGACAAAATATAATTTTATTCGCATAATTGTATTAATAATAGTAATTAAAATCAGGTGATAACTAATGCAATACAAAACCAGAATGACAAAACAAAAAAAGGTGATCATGGATTTATTGGAGGGCACTGATATCCACCCTACAGCAGATTGGGTATATGAAGAGGCAAGAAAAATACTGCCGGATATCAGTTTAGGTACCGTTTATCGTAACCTTCGGGTTTTAACTGAAACAGGTATTATTCAGGAGTTAAATTACGGCAGCACCTATAGCCGTTATGATGGCAACCCGGATCCCCATTATCACTTTATTTGCAAGGTCTGTGGCAGAGTCTTGGACGTGCCGATAGAAATATGGGAAAGCCTAAATGAAGAAGTAGAAGATGCCACCGGCTGGATAGTAGAGCAGCATCGGCTGGAATTCTCCGGCGTGTGTACCGTTTGCAAAAACAAAACGATGAGTTAAGCCCGGTTATGTTCGAGCGGGTTTATTGATGATTTGGGTAAAATTGGAGCCGAAATATTTGTTTTACGGGACAGACTATAGATAAGAACCCTCGAAGGTGGTTATCTATGGCTAAGATAGGTGAAATTGCCAATTGTAATCAATGCGGAAAAACTTTTAGCAAGCAAAAATTATTGCAGGTTGATGAATTATGGAGCACCAGTTATTTTTGTAAGGAATGTTATCAAAAACACCAACGCTCAATGTGGGGCTTTTGGTAGCATCTTTAAAAAGCCCACAGGGGCTTTTTTTCTTGCCGTCACCCATTTTATGTTTAACCCTTTTGTTTTATTGACAAGTTAGTGTGGGTGTAATATCATCAATTATGAAAAGGAGTAAAGAGAGGGGATCGCCGGTGATTACACGAACTATTAGAAATAAAAAACAAGCGTTTAAAATACCTATGATTATTTTTACAGTGCTTTTGTCTATTAGTTTGGTTGGTTTTTTTGCATACAGCCCTTTGCAAATTGATAGCCCGCAAAATCCTAGCTATGTGACCGAGGCTCAAAGAATGATAGAACAAATTAATCGGTTAGAACAAGGTGTCAAGGCTGATCCGGGAAATGTTAATCTGTTAATCAGCTTGGGGAATCATTTTTATGACCTCAGCATGTTTTATGCTGCTTACGGTGATTTGGAAAAGGCAACAAGATATATTGAGGAATCAACAAAGCCTTATTCGCAGGCCCTGGAAATAAATGATAATCTAGTGGATGTACGGGTAGATTTGGCCACGGCCTTCTTTTACGCGGGGGAAAACGATTTGGCTGAGGAGCAGTTTAAGCAAGCAGTAGCCCATGATCCCACCTTTATCAATGGCCTGGTTAATTATGGTGTTTTTCTTTATAGTGTTAGGGAAGATAAAAATGCTGCCCTGGAACAATGGGAAGCGGCCTTAAAGCTGGATCCCGATCCACTAATAGCCTCAAGCATTGAGGAAATGATAACTCGGGTTTCAGGAGAAGATTAATAAAAGAATTAAGTTTTAGATTTAGATTTAGAATAGGAAGGTATTTATGGGGGATCTTATAACCACAATGGTTGATTTGGTATCCGGCTTGCCCAGGCTTTGGGCAATTTTTCTTTTGGCAATGTTTCCGATAATTGAATTGAGGGGTGCTATTCCTTTGGCAATTGCCTGGAATTTACCTCCTCTCAGTTCTTTTTGGGTTGCCGCGTTAGGAAACATAATTCCTATTTTCCCCTTACTTTATTTTTTAGAGCCGGTTTCACTCTGGCTGGGAAGGCAATTTAATTTTTTTAAAAACTTTTTTGAATGGGTCTTCGCAAGAGGAAGAAGGCATAAAGGTAAAATAGAAAGGTATGGTTATTGGGGGTTGGCGTTGTTTGTGGCTATTCCAATTCCGGGGACAGGGGTTTGGGTTGGTAGTGTGATCGCATTTTTATTGGGGCTTAGCGCCATACCTTCTTTTCTGGCCATGACCCTTGGTGTGGTTGTTGCCGGTTTTATTATGATGGCATTGAGCTTAGGTGTTGTTCAGCTCATAACCGGTCAGGGTTTACTCTGGACCATAGTGGTACTTTTACTATTTAGCTCAATCATTATTTTTCGAAAAAATAAAAACAAATAAAATAATTTTTAAATCCTGCAAAAACCTTGCAGGATTTTTTGTTTTTGTCACGAAAGTAGGTTAAAGTGGAGTAAAGTGGGGATTAGTGGGGAAGTGCCATTGAGGCGGTGAGTTTGCATGTTTATGGGTGAGTACCAACATAGTGTTGATGAAAAGGGCAGGGTTAGCATACCTGTTCGTTTTCGCGATGGCCTGGGTGAGAAATTTATTGCTACTAAAGGCTTGGATAACTCCCTATTTGTGTACCCCATGGAGGAGTGGATGCTGCTCGAGCAAAAACTGAAAAACTTGTCTTTTGCTAAAGCTGATGCTCGCGCTTTTTCCCGTTTTTTCTTTGCAGGTGCGGTTGAATGTGAGTTGGATAAGCAGGGACGTATTCTTTTGCCTCAGGTTTTAAGGGAACATGCCAAAATTATAAAAGATGCCACAATTATCGGGGTATCTGCCAGGGTAGAGATTTGGGCCAAAGAAGTTTGGGAAGAATATAATCTGAAAGCCGCTGCTGATTACGAGACAATTGCGGAGAAATTGGTTGATCTGGAGTTATAACTAGGAGGGCCTTATGGAATTTTTACATATCCCTGTGATGCTTGAGGAGGTTTTATGCTATTTAAAACCAGCCGAAGGGAAAATTATCATTGATGGTACCCTTGGGGCAGCAGGCCATAGTAAAGCAATATTACCTCGTTTAGGGGAGAAGGGGTTGCTGATAGGTATTGATCAGGATGAAGCTGCTGTTGGGGTGGCTACAAAACACCTTTCCTCCGTCGGCACTAACTACCAAGTTTTTCAAAGCAATTACCAGGAATTTGACCGTTGTTTAAAAGCTTTAGGTATCGAAAAGGTAGACGGATTTTTATTGGACTTAGGTGTATCCTCTTTTCAATTGGATACCAAGGATAGAGGCTTTAGTTTTCAGCAAGACGCGCAGTTGGATATGAGAATGAACAGG
>Ga0265293_10006709_pt1 | contig 18158 bp, 18 predicted proteins | sample Munlanlewell138R_FD_192505 | JGI IMG/M metagenome (GOLD analysis project Ga0265293, IMG submission 192505) | Leachate microbial communities from a municipal landfill in Southern Ontario, Canada - Leachate well 138R | ecosystem: Engineered > Solid waste > Landfill > Unclassified | place: Canada...
GACTGCATTCGAGCCTGGGAAATATCTCCCCCGATCAGTATGTGAACAACTATTATGCAAAGGAAATCTTAAAAACATGTCGCCTAGAGGCTTAACCATGTGTCCACTTTTTTGTAGGAATACCAAGTTCAAAGTTGAAAGTTCAAAGTGCAAATAGACAAAACTACTTACTACATACTACCTACTACATACCTTCCTGCCTCAAATTAAAATAAGCGGATGATAAAATGGAAATCAAGCCATCAACATTATACATCGTGGGAACGCCGATCGGGAATCTGGAGGATATCAGCTACCGGGCGGTGCAGGTGCTGAAAGACGCGGATGTGATCGTCTGCGAGGATACCCGTGTGACTGGCATTTTGATGGCCCGCTATGAAATTCCCAAAAAGCCACTGCTCCCCCATTATAAAAACCGCGAGGCCGATACCATTGGGCCGGTACTGAAGCATCTGCAGGAAGGCAGGAGCATCGCGCTGGTCTCGGACGCCGGTACGCCGGGCATCAGCGATCCGGGATGTTTTCTGGTCTCCGAGGTTGTCAGGGCCGGTTTTACCGTCGAGCCTATTCCCGGTCCCAGCGCCGCTACGGCCCTGCTTTCTGTCTCCCACATCCCGAATACGCACTTTTACTTTGAGGGCTTCCTGCCGCATAAGAAAGGCCGCCAGACGCGCCTGAAATTCCTGGCGGACATGGATTGCGGGGTGGTCTTTTACGAATCGACCCACCGCATCATGAAATTCCTTGCCGAGATCCTGGAATATTTCGGCGACCGCAAGATCCTGCTCGGCCGCGAACTGACCAAGCTGCATGAGACCGTTTTCCGGGGGACCGTTTCCGGGGCGATCGCTTTTTTTGAGGAGCATTCGCAGAAGGGGGAGTTCGTCATCTATATCCACGGAAAGATTGACAGCTAATTTCCATCCAAAAATGCCATCAAATATTTAAAGGACTGTTATCCTAAGCGGAGCCCTCTGAAAGAGGGCGCAGTCGAAGGATCTCTTCTTTTGCACGTCAATGCTTTGTTCCTGTCGGAAATGTAAATGCACATTCTGCAATAGAGGAGATCCCTCGACTACGCTCGGGATGACAGCATTATTTTATGTTAATTCGTGAAAATCCGTGAAATTCGTGGATGATATTCGTGGCCTTCGCGGATAAGGTCAGAGGCCAAGCAACAAGCTCCAGGACAGATAGAAACTGCGGGTGGCGGCAGGCCAGTAATTGTCAATGCGTTCCTCCGGACTGTTATAGTACACGTAGCCGAAGGTCTCGTACAGAGTGTTAAAGAGGTTGTTGACCCGCAGATTGACGGAATGCTTCATTTTCAAAAAATTCAGGGGAATATTCAGTCCGATATCCGCCACCCAATAGGGATCGATGGCCGCGGATTCCGTATTCATAAAGTCGATATATTGTTTGCCGCAGTAGCGCAGATTCAGCCAGGGAGAGAAACGCTCGTGATGCCAGGCAAGGCGGAACTTGGCCTGCAGCGCCGGAAACGCCGGGATCCGTTTGCCGGCGTAATCCGCAATGCCGCCGAAACCGCCCCAGCCCAGAGAGTCCGCCGTAAATTCCACAAAGCGGTTATCCGCCAGGCTCAGATTTCCCTGAAGACGGAATCTTCCCGGCATTGCCGCCAGCGATAATTCCAGTCCCTGATGTAATGTTTTGGGCGCATTGCCGCGCAGGACCTGATCGGTATCGCGGTAGCGGTAATACACCGGGATCAGTTCGTTGCGGAAATCCATGCGGTAGAGGTTCAGGGACATTTTCAGCAGCTCGGTGCTGTAATCGAGTCCGAGTTCCAGATCGCGAAGGGATTCGTGATCGATCACTGCTTCCGTCACACTGCCGCCGTAGGGATCCGCAACCGCCGCGATCAGCGAAGGATCGCCGTCGTCATAAATGTCGTTGCTGGAAGGTTCCCGCTTTGACGTGGAAACATTCACAAAGGCGGAAAAGTCATCGCTGATCTGATAGCGCAGGCCGGCGTGCATATCCAGAAAATGATAAGGCAGAATAAAATGGAAGGGATCCTCCACGATGCCCAGGCTGTCCTGATCCAGGGTAAAGCGGTGCGTCAGATAGCGCAGGTCCGCCTGCAGATAGAGTTTCTCACCGAGCGTAAACATATCCTGAATATAGATCGAGGCGGAATTTTTCCGCGTATGGTTCAGGTAATAGGTGTAATCCGCGCCGCCGAAATCTTCGATATACACGACTTTTCCGTAGTGTTCGGAGCCGTAAAAACGCAGGTCGCCGCCCAGGGTCAGCATATGTTTGGGCAACAGATAGCGCAGGTGCCAGACCGCTCCGCTATAGCGGTTATCCAGCCATTTGCGCCGCATGATATCGATATCCGTGGAATCGTTGGGGATCCTGCCGATAAGATCGTAGTCAGCGGGATCGGAATCCGCCTTGAACTGCTGATAATAGCCGCTGCCGGCGATATGGTAGAGGCTTGCGTACATCTTGAGCTTTTCGCTGAAGAGCCGCGTATGATTGACCAGATAGACGGACTGCGTAAAAACGTCCCGGTTCACATCCGAAAAACCGCTATGGTAGGCGGTATCCGCATAAAAATTGTAGCGGCGGTCTTCGGGATCGTTCAGATCGAAACCGTACTGCGGACTGATACCGTCCCAGGAAAAATTGGTCGCCTGGTCGCCCCAGAGATATTCCGCGCGCGTCATGTGCGTCGGCTGTACCCATTGCAGGGCCACATGCGCCGCCTGCTGTTCGGTCCCGCTGCCGATGCGGTAGCCGCTGCTGTTCAGGTCCGAAAAGCGGAAGGCAAAGGAGATACCTTGTTCGGGGAAAGGGTTCCCGACATAGCTGATACTGTATTTCGATCCCGGGGCCTTCAGTCCGTAGCCATCCACATAATTGCCGTAGCCCAGGGTCGCACGTACTCCCGGCTGCAGACGGGAGATGTCGCTTTCCACATTCAGGGTTCCGCCGAAGGCGCCGGAAGCCAGGGAATTGCCGGTCCCGCGCTGGATCTGCAGTTCTGAGGCATCCTGCAGAATATCGCCGTGATCGACCCAATACACGGCATGTGCTTCGGGATCGTTGAGGGGCACGCCGTTATAGAGAATGCCGATACGGTCCTGTGTAAAGCCGCGGATATTCAGATAGCTGTAGCCCGTACCGTCCCCGGCGTCGGAGTAGGCGTAGATTCCGGGTTCCATTTCCAGTACCAGCGGTACATCCTGCCGGTGATAAAGCAGATCGATATCTTCGCGGTCCAGCACGGACATCGCCACCGGCGTTTTGCCTTCAAGGGCACGCTGCGCGGTGACAAAAACCTCGTCCGAATGCAGCACCACGGGTTCCAGCGTAACGCGGCAGTATTCTTCCCCGCATTCCAGCGTTTTTTCGGCATAGCCGATGTGGGATATTTTCAAAGTGACGGGGAAATCCCTGACGCGCAGCGAGAATTCGCCGTGTTGATCGCTGTATACGCCGTTTTTGTCGTCCAGACTGACGACCGCAGCGCCCTGCAGCGCTTTGCCGCTCTCCGCATTGATGATAATCCCGTTAAGATGGTGTTGCCCGTAGGCAAATGACAGCGCAGCCCAGAGGACTGCGGCAAGCAATGTGATCCTTTTCATGTTTTCCTCCGCCGGTATTATCCGGATCAGGTTCCAGGGTGCTTCTCAGCCGTCGGGTATAATCCGCAGCGCCCCTAACTTCAGCACATTGTAAAAATAATTTTAACAAAAGTCAAGGGCTACTTCCCGGGAACTTAGGAAGTCAGGAAGTTGGGATGTTGGGAAGTTGGGAAGTTGGGATGTTGGGAAGTTGGGAAGATAAGAAGGCAGGTCAGCGGAATTTTATTTAGTATGCGTGTAGGGAACAGGGATGCCTGTTCCCTACATGCATTTTCCCAACGCTTCCAATGTTCCATATCAACAAAAAAGGCGGCAAAGCCGCCTTTTTTGAATTCCTGTATTGATCATAATTCCAGCAGCACCGGCTTCCCGAATCCGAGTTTTTCCAGCTGTTCGAGTTGCGTTTCGGCGTCGCCGACGACCAGATAGTACATTTTTTCCGGACAGAGATAGCGCTGAGCCAGTTCTTTATGCCCTTCCAGGGTCATCTCGCGCGTGATCGTTTCTTCTTGTCGGATATAATCCGCATCTTTTCCATAGTAATCCACCATCCACAACACACTCATCAGATCCGAAAGGGTCTCGAATTTTCGCGCATTGGATTTGAGGATGGCGTTCTTGGTAAAGGTCAGGTCCTCCTCGGAAACGCCTTCGCGGTATTCTTTCATCAGGTCGCGGATGATCTCCAGCGATTCCAGGGTCGTGGCGGATCCTACGCTGGTGGATACATAGAAAGGTCCCGGGGTCTTTGTACCGCTGAATCCGGAACGGGCCCCGTAGGTATAGCCTTTTTCTTCGCGCAGGACCAGGTTGATCCGTCCGGAAAAAGCGCCGCCCAATTTATAGTTCATTACCGTAGCCGGATAAAAATCCGGATGATTGCGGTCCAGCGCCGGATATCCCACCATCAGCTGGGACTGTTTGGCTCCCGGCATGTCCACAAAATAGACTTCGGATCTTTCCGGAGCAGGTTTAAGCGGGTAAACGGGGATGTTCACTTCTTTTGCTTCCCAGTTCCGTTCCAGACTACTCAGCGCGCGCTTTACGCGGGCCGGTTTTACGGCTCCAACAATTTCAAAGGAAGCGACGGAGGGAGAGAAATTCGCTTCATAAAAAGCTTTCAGGTCATCTATGCCAATGGCTTCAACCGATGCTTCGGTCCCGCTGGACGGAATGCTCAGGATATGTTCGTTCCCGTAGAGTAATTTGCTGAATGTCTGACTGGCGACGGTGGAGGCATCCGCCTTTGCACGTTTGATGGCATTAATAGTGCGGGTCTTTGCAAGCGTAAACTGTTCCTCGTCCCAGCGGGGTTCCAGGAGGATCTCTTCCGCCAGAGTCAGGCTTTTTTCAAAATTGCGCGCCAGACAGCTGACAGCAAGAACAATGCTCTCCTGCCCGGTGTACATACGGTAACTGGCACCCAGCAGATCGATGGCTTCTTCAAGTTCTTCGGGAGTCTTGTGTTTGGTACCTTCCATCATAAGGTCGGTAATCAGGTTGGCGACACCCGGTTTTTCAAAACTGTCCAGCATGCGTCCGCCGCGCAGGATGATCTCGTAGTTAACCAGCGGCAGTTCATTGTGTCGGATACCGTAGATCTTCATACCGTTTTTCAATTCGGCATTCCAAATTCCGGGGAGCGGCACTTCAGGCATAGGGCCTTTTTTCGGCTGAACAGAGCGGTCAAAAGCGGAGGGGGTTTTTTGTATGGGTTCATCTTCCTGCTCCGCCTGCTCGACCCTTCCGGCATCCTGGATATCTTCTTCCACCACCTGCGCCCTCAACGAGGCTGCGACGATCTTGTCCGTTTCGCCTTTGGGAACAAAGCTGGCAGCGACGTAATGTTTGCCCTTGATGTATTTTTCATAGACGCGCATTACATCTTCTTTGCTTACCGACTGCAGTTTTTCCAAGTCTTTGACAACAAAGCCGGGGTCCCCGGTAAAGGTGTTGTACATTGCCAGATTAAAAGATTTATCCAGCACCGAACTCATACCGCTATAGAAACTGGTTTCCAGACGGGCTTTGACGCGCTCGATATCCCGGTCGCTGACCCCTTCCTTTTCGAACAGTACAAAAGCCTCCATGATGGCGTTCTCAACGTCATTCAAATTTTGTCCGGTATTTGCGGTAATACGAATGTAGAACTCTCCGGCCAGTTCTTTGGCATAGTTATAGGCCGAAACGGAGGAGGTCAGGTTCTTGTCCCGGACCAGTACCTTATAAAGCGGTGCTTTTTTCCCGACGGAAAGCATATGGGACAGATAACCCAGTGCATAAGCATCGTCGTGGTATTCCTCCACGGTTGGCCAGACCAGGGTCAGCTGTGCGGCACGGGCAAAATTGTCCTCGTGAAAGAGTTTCTTGGTTTCCTTCAGTACCGCTGCTTCCGCAACCAGTTTTTCCGGATCACCGTGCGGGCGGATCTCGCCAAAATATTTTTCGATCAGCGGTTTCAGCGTTTTGATATCGATATCGCCCGCAACCACCAGAGTCGCATTATTCGGTCCGTAATACGCATCATAAAAAGCCTTGACATCTTCGATCGTTGCGTTCATTACATCCTCGGCTTCGCCGATCACCTGCCAGTTGTAAGGATGATCTTCAGGATACAGGGCTTTGCCGATGACATAATCCCGGTGTCCGTACGGATTATTGTCCACCCGCTGACGTTTCTCGTTGACCACGACATTCTGCTGATTCGTGAATGCGGACGGCGTCACGGTGTTGATCAAATAGCCCATGCGGTCCGATTCCATCCAGAGGACCATTTCAAGGGCGTTTTTAGGCACCACTTCATAATAGACGGTACCGTCGGTCCAGGTGCCGCCGTTCAGAGTGCCGCCGGCATCCTGGATCATGGAAAAAAACGCATCCTGGGGTACGTTCTCCGATTCCTGGAACAGCATATGTTCAAATAAATGCGCGAATCCCGTTTTCCCGGGTTGTTCACGGTTGGAACCGACATGATACTGAATGGCAACCGCGGTGATGGGATCGCTCTTATCCACATGCAGGATCACGTCAAGTCCGTTTTCCAGCTTGTATTTTTCATAGTTGATCGCCAGATCGGACCCGCATCCCAGGAGCAGAAAAAAGGCGCTCAGGATCGCGAACAATCGGATTGTTTTCATTGATTTCTCCTTTTATTTTTTTCAAATTTTTATTCTTCCGCCGGGGAGTCCTCTGCCTTGTACATGCGGATGCAACTATCCCCCATTTTTTTCTCACGTGCCGCCGCCCATGCTTCGCTGTCGGGTTCCCCGTGAATTCCGTATTCCAGTACAAGGATCCCGCCCGCATTCAGATGTGCGCAGGCCAAGCGAAAAAAGTTCCCGTTTAATCTTTGTTCATAAGGCGGATCGGCAAAGATAATGTCAAAACGCGTATCACTGCGATCGAGATAGCGCAGGGCATCACTGCAAAAAATGGCATACTGCGTTTCCGGCACGCGGATGTTCTGCAAATTCGTGCGGATCAGTTTGACCGAACGCGGATCTTTGTCAACAAACACGGCATGAACTGCATAGCGGGACAGCGCTTCGATCCCCAGGGCTCCGCTTCCGGCAAAGAGATCCAGGACCCGGCAGCCTTCCAGTGAGCCCAGCACATTGAATATATAGGATTTAACTTTTCCGGTCGTCGGGCGAATTGCATGTTTGGGATTGCCAAGGGACAAGCCACCGTAGCGCCCGCTGATAATTCTTGTCATTATTTTCTTTCGTAATAAACGAGAGAAAGATCCATAAAATTGTTCTCTTCCCTCCCGTCGTAGACGGAGCTGATGTTGCGGATCACAAAAGCAGCCGGAATGGCGTTCAGTTCCTGCAGAAAAACGCTCAGGGAAGCGCTGCTTGCACCGCTGACACTCAGACTGATCTCGTGCTGAAGAACGATGTCTTCCAGCGTCCGTGAATCCAGCAGGTCCATCTCCGTTTTTACATCCGCCGCATGCGCTGCAAGATCCAGATAATCGTCAAACCATTCCACATCCAGATCCCAGATCCGCTCCGGACGGTCTTCCTTGTCCCAGGCGGGCAGTTCAGCCGTCATTTGAATGCGGTTGAGTTCTCCGACGACCTCCGGCTCTCCCGAAATCAGGGATGCAAACATCGCTTTCTGGCTTATTAATCCGGCGTAGGTCTGCAAAAGCATGGAATTCCGGGACAGGACGGCTATATTCATTCTGTCCTCCGCGATATCCAGACGATCTACGGTCATACCCCGGGCCAGGTTGGTCCATATGTATTCGGCTGCTTTACTGTTGCGCTTGCCAAGAGCAATTTCATTGCGAATATTCTCGTATATGACCGGACTTTCCAGCATTTTTTCTTCAACGCTTTCTTTCACGACTTCCTTGATCACCTTTTTTTCAACGGTGATCGTCTGCCGGACGGGAGGAACGGTTTTGGCGGGCGTGACCGCCTTTGTCCCGGCGGCGGGAATGCTTGCCGGAGCCGCTGCGCTTTGATCCGCTGCAGCTGTTTTCTTCCCGGATATTTCCACGGGTCCCATGATATCCGTCTGCCGGTCGCGATGCAGCCAGGAAGCGACCTTGGTACCGGCTTTATCCCAGATTATGGCAACATTGCTGCCAAAATTCACGAAGAAATCGCGGGTACCGCCCGGATTCGAGATAAAGGCTCCGAGGAGAAGGAACAAAAGCAACAGAATGATGAACAGCCAGATACGGGAACGTTTCGGGCGTTTGAATTCCTCTGAAGAAGGTTCAGGCTGCTGAAAATAAAAATCTTCGTTTCCCTCGCTGAAAGTATCGTCAAAATACATAACATCCTTATCCTTTTCCTGATCTTGATGAGGAATCTTGTCCATCTGATCTTCGCGCAGTAGATTGATCTTCATAAATCCTCCTATAACAAAGCGCCCAAAGCGCTTGCAAACACGGTATTGTATTTTTTGTCAAACTCCGCTTCAGGTTTGCTGTAAACAGTATTGATCGGCAGAGGATCCACGATCCGAAGCGCCGGAATTCTTTGCTTCAGTTTATGCAAATGGCCGATCGCCGGCACCGAGCATGCGGCATAGAGCGGATATTTCCCGGAATCCGCTTCCCTTGCGCCCGCGATCATCTCGCAAAGTTCCAGCGGTACCGCGCCTTGCCTGGCAAAAAACACCAACGGTCCCGGCGTGCAGACAAATCGCGCATATCCGACCGGCAAATCCCCGTCCATATGCAAAAGTTCACATTGTTCTTCTTCAAGAAAACAAACAAAGTTGTGCTGGGTGTCCGTGATCTGCCTGACCACTTCGCTGAGATTGAACAAATTGATGCCGATCCCCGCAAGGGTGCAATGGTTCTGACGGCAGGCCCCGCTGAAAATATCGTAGAGGACCCTGGGAAAGTAAACCGCATTCAGAAATGCCCGGTCATCCTTCTTATGCACAAGCTTGACCTGACAATCGCTCTGCTCGATAAAATCCTTCCCGAATTTCAGTGTGTTCAGCCACAGATCGCTGTCGATCAGCGGCTGCACTTCATTTTCAGGAACTTCATCATAGCCGGACAAATGCACCAGATCCGCAGGAAAGGAGATCGCGATATCATCGCCGGGGATCTTTAGCTGCGCCAGAATTTCCCCCAGCAATTTTCCGATCTGATCCGTGGCATCCTTGCGGAAAAAAAAGCTCCGGTCAAAGTTGAGGTCCGACGAAATATAACCCAGTTGCTTAATGTTTTTCTTATTCGTGCTCGTCTCGTTCAAATAGACAAAAACTGACTCGTCATGATGTAGTGCGAGCGTGATCATAGATTATCTTTTTTTCCAGGAGCTTTCTCCGTTGATGATCGAACCGTGGCCGTCTTCCTTAAAACTGAAGAACAGGAATTTGCGTTCTTTATAAGCGTCTTTGATCGGACTCCGGATGATGACGGTATCGGATTCCTCCCCTTTGACGCTTACCTCATAGGGCTTTTCTGTCAGGGGACAATATAAGAGGGAATCCGCCAGCCTGAAACGTTTGAACTTGGTCACACGCTCAACAATGGTATCCACAACGGTATCAATGATACTTCCTACCCACAAACTGTCGCTGTATTTGTAACGGTCCTTGGATTCATCCAGAAAGATCGTATCCCAGAGTCCGGTTTCGTAATTCATTTCGACCGCAGTAAAGACATTTGCCAGGCTGGTGTCCCTGGCGGGATAAGGTTTTGAAAAGATCGTGTCATATTCCGCAAACCAGTAGCGGGGAACATTGATGCTGACCTTATCGCCCTTGTAGCTGATCAGCTGTTTGCCCGTATACTGGCTGTCGGCAAGAATGGAGTCCCGTACCGCGGAAACGAACCAGATAACGCCTTTCATGTCGGGATCGTAATAACCCGTTAATTTATGATACATGCGCTGAGCGTCCCACAATTGCTCCATTTTCCACTGGGAGCGCTGGCGCATTCTGGCTTCTTCTTTCCAGATATTGTTGGGAATAAAGATGACCAGCAATAGCAGAACGACCAGGATCACAGCGATCCATTTTACCGCAAACGACCATTTTTCACTGTAATATTGCTCTTCTTGCACAGTACCTCCTCATGGCTGCAATTTAATGAAAGGTTTTAATTTTTCCAGGGTTGAGGGGCCGATACCCTTGACCTTTGTCAGTTCATCGACCGTAGCGAAGGAGCCGTGTTCTTCGCGGTAGGCAATGATAGCCTTTGCTTTTTCAATCCCGATATAAGGCAGGGCTTCAATTTCCATAAGTGCGGCGGTATTGATGTTCACGGGCTGCAGGGGAAGATCGCTTTCGCCGCGCTGCTCGTCTTCACGCTGAAAAGAACTTTCCATCCGGATATCGGCGGTACTGAGCGGCCGTTGTTTTTTAACCACCGTGCGCAACAGCGACCACAGGGCTCCGGCAATCAGGACCAGGGCGATGATCAGAATAAGGTTTTTTTCTTTTTTAGTGAACATAATACTTCCCTTTTCAGGGTGTGAATTTCTTAATTTTAATATTTTTTTTATCCGAATACAATTGATATAATTCGTTTATCAGTTTTTTTTCGTTGCGGTCGGGATGTGCCGGTGTTTCAATAAGGATCTGGACCAGCTGATCTCCGTGACGGCCGCCATGCAGGTGCGGCATTCCCTTCCCGCGCAGGCGGTAGATCTTGCCGTGTTCCGTTCCCGGATTGATCTTGAAACTGACCTTCCCGCTGAGGGTGGGCACTTCCACTTCATCGCCGAGCACGGCCTGCGGCCAGGTGATCAGGCAACTGATGATCACATCCTCACCGGAGCGCGTAAATACAGGATGAGCGCTTTCCTTGAAAATAACGATCAGATCCCCGCGTGCGGCACCGCGCGTGCCGGCATGCCCTTCGTTGCGAATGGTCATGTAATTCCCATCCTGCACGCCGGGCGGCACATCGATCGGAAGGGTAACTTCACGCCGGACCCGCCCTTCACCGCTACAGGCCGGACAAGGCTGATCCACAATAACTCCCTGCCCCTGACACTGATAGCAGGGCTTGCTGCTGATCATCTGCCCGAAGAAGGAATTGACTCGCTCCCGGATCTCTCCGCTTCCGTGACATACCGGACAACTGCGCCTGCCCTTGCCTCCGGCGCCCTGGCATTCGTGACAAACTTCAAAGCGGGTCAGCTTGATTTGCTTTTTCACTCCCTGGTATATGTCTTCCATACTGAGCCGGAGATTCACGCGAAGGTCCGCTCCGCGGCCGCTGTTGCGCTGTTGGGCTCCGCCCCCGAAAAAGCTGCCGAATCCACCGCCGAAAGCATCGCCGAAAATACTGCCGAACTGCGAAAAAATGTCATCCATGGACATGCCTTGTCCGCTGAAACCGCTTCCGAAACCGTTCTGCTTAAGCCCCTCGTGCCCGAATTGGTCGTAACGCCGGCGCTTTTCGGGATCGGAGAGAACGGAATAGGCTTCCGCAGCTTGTTTAAATTTTTCTTCGGCTTCCTTGTTATCGGGATTCTTGTCCGGATGGTATTTTACCGCAAGTTTTCGGTAAGCTTTCTTCAGCTCCTCGCCCGTTGCGGTTTTGCTTACCCCCAGTATATCGTAATAATCTTTTGCCATAATGTTCTTGTTTTATTCCGTTATGTTGACGATCACTTTTGCGTGACGCAGAATTTTGCTGCCGATCGTGTAGCCTTTCTGGAACTCTTCCAGAACAGTATTGTGCTTTTTATCGCTTTCGCTGCGCGTCAGCATGGCGTCGTGCCGTTCGGGATCAAAGTCCGTTCCGACCGCATCAAAGGGCGCAACTTCATATTTTGCCAGATATGCCAGCAACTGTGTAAAAATGAGCGTAAAGGCCTTGCCGGTTTCATCTTCGCCATGGTGTTTGATCGCACGTTCAATATCATCCAGCACGGGCAGCAGGTCCAGAAGCAGATTTTCCTTGTAAAATTCGCGCGCCCGCAGCTGATCCTTGTTCGTACGCTTCTTGAAATTTTCGAATTCTGCCGCAAGCAAAAGAAAGTTGTCCTGATTTTCCCTGCATTGGGCCTTCAGGTCCGCATTTTCCAGTATCAGGCTGTCGATCTCTTTCGGGTTCAGCGTCGCTTTGGCGGTTTTTTCCTTTTTCGCAGACGTGCTTCGCGCTTTCTTTTCCGTATTTTTGTTTTCTTTTTCCTGTCTTTCCACGGGCTTTTCGGCGCCTTTTTCCTGTTCCGGCGCTGGCATGTTTTTCTCATCACTCATAATACGGTCTCCTCTATGTGGTGAACGGCCCTTCCATTACCCGTTAAAGACAATAAAAATACATAATAATTCGCCAATATTCAAGCGGATATTAATAAGAAACAGGAATTTGCAGAAGGGGGGCCGGGTGCAGCGGGTCCGGGATCAGGCATCATCCCGCACAAGGATCTTTTCCGCGTCGGACCAAAGCGTCTCCAGATCGTAGTAGCTGCGGGTCTGCACATCAAAGATATGCACGATCACGTCAATATAATCCATCAGGACCCATTTGAGGTTCTCGTAACCTTCCTTGTGCCATATTTTAACTTTATAGCGGCTTAGTTCTTTTTCAATATGATCACTGAGCGTGCGGATGTGGGTGTCGCTGTTGCCGGTCATGATCACAAAATAATCGGTAAACCCTGCAATTTCACGCATATCCATGATAAGGACGTCCTCCGCCTTTTTTTCGATGGCAAGTTCCGAGATTTTTTCGGCTAAATGATGGGATGCGTTTTGTTCTTTCGCAATTGCGCGTTTCGTCATGCAAGTCCTTTGTGTTTAAACATTGATCTATTCATTGGCAAAAGGCGGGAGCATTTGATAGTCTTTCCCGATCACGATGGTGACATCGCAGGGGTATTCGGGCGTCCGGTTATCCAGAAAGGGATTGTTCGCCATTCGCAGTCTGTCACTGACCAGCTTTGCAACCTGAAAATCATTTCTATGGAGATAAATGATGGTCTTTTCGTAATTGAAATGTTCCGCATTTGTCGTTTCGACGACATCAAAGCCCTGCGTAAGCAGGTATTCCCGCAATTTGTATGCAACTCCGCTTACCCCGCAACCGTTGAGCACCCGCACGACGATGTGCAGCGCTTCCTCTTCGCTTTGCGCCGCCGTACGCATTTCGGGGATATCCCGGGGAATCTCGACCCGGGCAAATTCACGGAGGCGCGCAGGACGGTCCACCAGGGCGGAGTACACAAAAAAGCCAACCAGCACAAGAATAAAGATGATCAGGATATTCAGAATCCGGTTTAACAATTTTGCTTCTATGGCCATAACCCTCCCGGCCTCTCCTGCATCATCCGGTAATAGGGTGAATAATGGGGAGAATAAATGGGAGAATAGCCGTTATATCCATATTCGAGGGGATAGCGGGAAATTCCCAGGCTGATGGCGGAGTTCTCGCCAAGCCGGTAATTCAAATTGGCGTCAAAATAAAGGGCGCCTGCCGGACTGTTGATACGTTCCAGCACCGGATTGGAGGCATGTGTCTGCAGCTGCCAGTACATATTGCCGTAAAAGGACAAACGGGAGCTCAGCGGCATGTAAAACTGGTTATGATAGGTCAAAAAGGAGGTGTTGCCCAGGGCCGAAGCGCCCATGCTCATAGAAACGGAATGCCGCATCTGCCATTTGGAGGCGTCCAGAAAAGCAGCCCGGGACTGCGCATCCGACATATCATAGCCCACGCCCTGGCGGCTAAAGGCGGATACCCGGTCCGCATGCTGGCCGGAAAGCGGCATAAGCCCCAAAGATACCGTTAAAATAATGATCAAGATACGTTTCATAAACCTGTCCTTAACTTTGCTTCGGCAGCGGAAAGCTGTTCGACCGTATTGACCCCCTGGATCTCATCCGGATCTTCCGCGACCTGGAGCGCAATGCGTTTGCGGTCCTTTCGCATCAGGGGAAGCACATCTGTCAGATAATACTCTCTCTGCGCATTGTCGGTTCCTATAAAACGTAAGTAATGAAATAATAATTCCGCTTTGAACACATAAATTCCCGAATTGATCTCCCGGATCTTCCGGATCTCCTCGTCGGCATCCTTTTCTTCGACGGAATGCGAATAATGCCCGTCCGCTGTCCGGACAATGCGTCCGTATCCGTGCGGATCCTCAAAGATCGCGCTCAAGACCGTAGCATCCGCTTTATCTTTACGGTGCTTATTCACAAGTTTTTTCAATGTTTCCGCTCTTAACAAAGGTACATCGCCGGCCAGGATCAGTACATCGCCCCGGAAATTTTTCAGCAGGGGTTCCGCCATCTTGACCGCATGGCCCGTCCCCAGCTGTTCCTGCTGTACCGCAAAGCGCACCCGGCGATCCCGGAGTTCCAACTCCACCAGCTCTTTTTTATGTCCGATCACCACAACGGTATCGTTGCTGCCGGCCGTTTCGGCGGTAGCTACAACACGCGACACCATGCTTTCTCCCAGTATCTTGTGCAGGACCTTGGGCAGGTCCGACTTCATCCGGGTGCCCTTGCCGGCAGCCAGGATCAAAGTCGCCAGTTGATCAGCCATTTATTCTCCGATTCGGTTGACGATGGAGTTGTTTTCGTTCAGGACCAGAATATGGGGCCGGTGTCCGGCAATTTCCTTTTGATCGAGGTCCACGTAGGACATAATGATGATACGGTCCCCAATTTGAGCCAGGCGCGCCGCGGCGCCGTTCAGGGTAATGTTGCGGCTGCCTTTCTCCCCCCGGATCACATAGGTCTCAAAACGGGCGCCGTTATTGATATTCACTACCTGCACCTGTTCGTATTCCAGTATATCTGCGGCCTGCATCAGGTCTTCCGGCAGGGAAATGCTGCCCGTGTAATGCAGATTTGCATCACTGACAGTGGCCCGATGGATCTTGGCATGTAATATGCGTCTTCTCATAGTTTCCTGCGTTTTTCACATAGCTAATAATATAACATAAAATGCGGGATTTCAAGTAAATCGTAAGCGGCCGGCAAAATGCGGATTTGGGCGCTTCCGGATACGCCCCGCTGCAGTTGGGGCCCGGCGCAGCGCCGCGATAAAGGTTTATCATTCATTGTTTCTCATTCCTGTGGCGCGGTTGCCTGCCGTTTTGACGCTGCCTTTTCTCCCCATCCCCATTTCTCAAACGCGCTGCTCCCCCTTTTTCGGGATCAGAACATTATCGATCAGGCGAACCTTGCCGAAACGGGCGGCAAGTGCGATCAAGCAGTTTTTGTCCGGATCCGCATTTTGGAGAAGTTCCATGCCAGGGAATGTGCGGGCTTCGAGGTAATCCAGCCGGGCGCCGGGAATTTTTTGTATTTTTGCACGGCCCTGTTCCAGCAATTTTCCCAGCGGCTCTCCGTTGTACAAGCCTTCACGGATAGAAAAGAGCGTCCGGGAAAGTATGAGCGCGTTTTTACGGTCTTCCGCCTTCAGGCGCACATTGCGCGAACTCATTGCAAGTCCGTCCGATTCGCGTACAATGGGCGCGATCCGGATCTCGATATCCATATTGAGATCCTCGACCATTTTCAGGATCACCGCCGCCTGCTGGGCGTCCTTTTGTCCAAATACCGCAAGATGCGGTTTGACAATATTAAAGAGCTTGGTCACCACAGTGGCAACTCCGCGGAAATGGCCTTGACGGCTTGCTCCGCAGAGGACATCCGTAATGCGACTGACTTCCACGTTCGTTAGCGGGCATTCACCGTACATGGCTTCGGCGGAGGGATGGAATACGATATGGGCTCCGCGTTTTTTCGCCAATTCGATATCACGTTCCAGATCCCGGGGATAGTTCTCAAAATCTTCCTGCGGACCGAACTGGGTGGGATTGACAAAAATCGAGACGATCACGATATCGCTTTCCCTGCCCGCCGCATCGATCAGGGATAAATGCCCTTCATGCAAATAGCCCATGGTCGGCACAAAAGCAATGCGTTTTCCCGAAAGCCGGAGTTCTTCCGCCCGGGCCTGCATATGCCCGGGGTCTTGAATGCATTCCATTTAATAACTCTCTTCGTCCGCCGGAAAAGCGCCGGCGCGAACTTCTTCGGCGTAGCGGTTCAGCGCCGTGCGTATATCTTCCGCAAGACGGGCGTAGAGCCGTACAAATTTGGGTTTGAATTTTTCGTACATGCCCAGCATGTCCTGTGTTACCAGGATCTGACCGTCCGTATGCACACCGGCACCGATGCCGATAGTGGGGATCTCCAGTTTTTGCGTGATCTCAGCGGCAAGTGCTGCAGGTATCTTTTCCAGAACCAGGGAAAATGCGCCCGCTTCCTGAACGGCTAAAGCGTCTTCTAAAAGCATCCGGGCGGCTTCGGGACTCTTACCCTGGGTCAGAAATCCGCCAAAGCGATGAACGCTCTGTGGTGTCATTCCCAGATGCCCCATAACCGGAATGCCGGCTTCCACGCAGGCGCGCAGCTGAGGAACAACGGACCTTCCCCCTTCGAGCTTGACCGCTTCCGCTCCGCCTTCCTTGACCAGACGGCCGGCGTTGCGGAGCGCTTCTTCAACGCTGACCTGATAGCTCATAAACGGCATATCGACAACCAGCAAAGCATTTTTGACGGAGCGTCTGACCGATCCCGCATGGTATACCATGTCGTCCATAGTCACGGGAATGGTAGTGTCGTGACCGGCAAAGACCATGCCGGCACTGTCGCCGACCAAAACGACATCGATGCCGGCACTGTCAATAAACCCCGCAAACAAAGCTTCATAAGCGGTGAGTGCCGTGATTTTTTCGCCTTTTTGCTTCATGGCCATGATACTTTTTACCGTGATCTTCATATCCTTATCCTTTCTGCCCGTTTGGCTGTATGATTCCGCCGCCGATCAAAACATCCTTATCGTAAAATACGGCGGACTGCCCGGGAGTGACCGCATGAACCGGTTCCCGGAAGAACAGATGGAATTTTCCGGATCCCAGGGGTTCAATTCGGGCAGCGACGCCCTTGTTCCGGTAGCGCACTTTGGCTGTGCATTCCAGATTTTCCTGCGGGGCTGGAACAGAGATCCAGTTGCAGTCGGTAACAACGCAACCCAGGTCTTCCGACTCCATGCGCGTCCCGACCTGAACGGTATTGCTTTCGGGATAAATCGCCCGGACGTATACCGGTTCGCCTTGTGCAATTCCAAGTCCTTTGCGCTGCCCGACCGTAAAACGATAAAATCCCCCGTGCCGCCCGATCACGCGTCCCTGCATATCGATAAAATCCCCTTCGCCAACCGCATGCACGCGCTCCGCAAAATGTTTCTCCAGAAAAGTTTTGTAATCTTCTTCCGGGATAAAACACACATCCTGGCTCTCCGGCTGCCGCGCCTGTTCCAGTCCGAGCTCCTCCGCGATCCGGACTACCTCGGACTTTTGCAGTTCGCCAAGCGGGAATACGGTACGAGCCAGATCGTCAGGGCTCAGACGCCATAAAAAATAGGACTGGTCTTTCAATGCGTCTTTCCCTTTTAACAGCAAATGCTTTTCCCGGCGATCTTTGATGCGCGCATAATGGCCGGTTGCGATAAAGGGGATCCCGAGTTCGTCCGCAAGCCGGCCCATTGCCCGCCATTTGAGTTCCCGGTTGCACTGCACGCAGGGATTTGGGGTAAACCCTTTAAAATACGCATCGGCAAAATAGCGGACCACACAGGAATCAAAATCCGCGCTGTGATCGGCGACAATATGTTCGATTCCAAACTGTTGGCAGACCCTTGCCGCACGTTCAGCGACATGCAGTTGTTTAGCGCTGCCGGCAAGGTATCGGTCCGCCAGGCGGAAAGTGACCCCGGTCACGTTATAATCCGCTTTCTGCAGAAGGTGAACAGCGATCGAGCTGTCTACTCCGCCGCTCATTCCCACCAGGATTTTCCGTTTTCTGCCCATTGCGCTAAAGTAATAAAAACAAAGGAAAGAATTAAGGATTATTTTTAATTCCGGGCGGGAGGGTTAAGGTTTAAAGTTTAAAGTTTAAAGTTGGTATTCCTACAAAAAAGTGGACACATGGTTAAGCCTCTAGGCGACATGTTTTTAAGATTTCCTTTGCATAATAGTTGTTCACATACTGATCGGGGGAGATATTTCCCAGGCTCGAATGCAGTCT
>Ga0265293_10006710_pt1 | contig 18154 bp, 22 predicted proteins | sample Munlanlewell138R_FD_192505 | JGI IMG/M metagenome (GOLD analysis project Ga0265293, IMG submission 192505) | Leachate microbial communities from a municipal landfill in Southern Ontario, Canada - Leachate well 138R | ecosystem: Engineered > Solid waste > Landfill > Unclassified | place: Canada...
GGCCACTTGCGCAAGTCCCATGGCCGACATCCTGGCCTGGTTATAAAAAAAGCGGCCAAAATGATCGCGATCGGGAAAAACAGTGTCTTGCTCGGGCAAAAATGCACCGCCAGAATCCACCATATATACACAAGGTAGTCCATTTTCCATCGCGATTTCCTGAGCGCGGAGGTGCTTTTTGATGGTGTATTGCATATAAGTACCGCCTTTTACGGTGGCATCGTTGGCAATAATCATGGTTTCGCGACCGTGAATGACGCCAATGCCGGTAACAATTCCGGCCGACGGAAAACCATTGTCGTACAACTCGTAAGCCGCCATGGGCGAGAGTTCCAGAAAGGGCGTGTTTTTGTCGATTAGTAAGTCGATACGCTCACGCGCTAACAGTTTATTTCGGGATTTATGTTTTTCAACAGATTCTTTACTGCCACCGTAAATGCTTTGCTTCAAGTGCTTACGATAGGTTTTTAGCAGATCCTCAAAGGCTGCTTTGTTCGATTGAAACTCATCGGAGCTGGTGTCGATTTTAGATTGAATGGTGTACAAAGTGCTATTATTTTATTGGTGTTTATTGTAATTGGCATAAATTTTCGGTAGTTCGAGACCTTTCCGAATGGGTAAAAGTAAGAAAATTCTTGTGAAAACTTTTTTCGACCTAAAAAACTCTAACTTTTAGTTTTTTCTAAAACAATTTGCTGTTTCAAGTTTTATATGTTCATTAGTTCAAATTTGCACACATCGAAAAGTCTGCATATTTTAGCCAAGAGAAAAAACAGCCTGATGGCAATAAAACAAAAAAATTTATGATGAATTACCCTAAAGAAGTCGTGATTGGCGATATCACCGTTCGTGATGGCTTTCAGCACGAAGAGAAATTTATTCCGACAGCCGCCAAGCTTTGGCTTACCGAAGAGCTTATTTTAGCAGGATTTAAACATGTTGAGCTCACCAATTTTGGTAACCCTAAAGGCATGCCGCAGTTTCAGGACGCTGACAAACTTTTTAAGCTGGTTCGCCAAAGCAAACGCATTCAGGAGTTATTGCCTTCGGTAAGTTTAACAGCAGTTACGATTCGTGAAAAAGCTGTGGAACGTGCCATTCAAGCTAAAAAAGAAGGAATTGGCCCTGACAGGATTTTACTGATGGTAAGCACCAGCGAGTCGCATCAGTACAAAAATTCGGGCCTTACCATCGAAGAATATTTCAAGATGGCCGAGAAATACATCCCGATGGCCCGCGATGCAGGCCTTAAGGTAAACGGCACGGTGAGTACCATTTGGGGTTGCCCGATTGAAGGGCCGACAGAAATGAGCAAAGCAGTTGATTTTACTGAACGCTGGCTTTCGATTGGCGCCAGTGATGTGGAACATGCAGATCATGATGGTTCAGCCTCGCCGGATAGGGTGTATAAATATTTTTCTATGCTACTTGATAGGGTTCAAAATCCTCACAAACATATAGTGCATTTGCACACTACGCGTGGTTGGGGCCTGGCCAATGTGCTGGCAGCGTTGCAGGCCGGAATGACAAATTACGAAGCTACAATGGGCGGCATTGGCGGACAACCTGCCAACTTCGTTGACGGCGTACCCGTTTCAGGAACAGGTAAATACTATTATAATGAATCAACAGCGGTGGGTTTGGTTACGATGGAAGATATGGTGGTAATGATGGATGAGATGGGAATTAAAACGAATCTCGATATCGATAAAATCCTGGAAACCGGTAAAATGGTTGAACGCATCGTAGGCCGCAAGCTGCGCTCGGAAGCTATACATCAGGGAAGAATCCCAAAGTCGCTTTCAGGAAAGGAGTAATCGAAATTTGGGTTTTTGAAACCTTGAAGTTCCAAAGTCGGCTAAGTTGTCATTTTAACAACTAAATTTTTTCAGCAAAAGATTGAAAAAAGACCACTGTGCGGGTATATCCCATTAGGCAAAACAGACAAATCATTATGCCATCAAAGAAAAAAGCAATCATCGAATTGAACGGATTAAACGAATTTCAATTCGTACAATTTGTTTAATTCGCCTGCCCCGTAGGGAGACACGACCATATCGGGGATGAAAAAAACGAATGACAAGAAATAATTGAATTCAGGAAAAAACACAGACAACATGTTGGTTAGTTTTGTAATCTAAGCGCCTAAGCCGACACTACTTTTAATCCTACCACACTAATTATCAGCGTGCTGATAAAAAATAAACGCCAAAAGTTGGCTGGTTCCTGAAAAAAGAAAATACCAACCAATACAGTACCAATAGCACCAATTCCGGTAAACACGCCATAGGCTGTTCCCATAGGAATATGGTGTACGGCTTTATACAGCATGAACATGCTGATTGCCAGACTGATAACAAAACCAAGAAACCACCAGTAAACTTCTGGTGCGGAGGAGCTGCGAACCTTTGTAAGGCAAGTTGCAAAACCAACCTCAAAAATACCGGCGATGATAAGAGAGAGCCAGGGCATAAATTTTTTGTTTTTGTTTTAGGCTGACACCAAATAAATGGTGGTTTTTATACTTTTTATTCGGACAAAAATAACAAAATTGAACCTTTACAAGCCCATACTCATGCTCAGGAGTTCGGCGATGTCGTAGTTTTTCATGCGTTCTTCCTGGTTTTTATATTTTATCCCATCGGTCATCATCACCATGCAGAAAGGGCAAGCCGTTGCAATAATATCTGCACCGGTTTCAATGGCCTCCTCAGTGCGTTCGATAAAAATTTCTTTATCGCCTTTTTCAGCTTCCTTAAACATTTGACCTCCGCCAGCACCACAGCAAAGCCCAAAACTTTTGTTTCGCCTCATTTCCGTTTTTTCTGATGGAATAGCTCCCAAAACAGCACGTGGCGCGCCGTATTCGCCATTTCCGCGTCCCAGAAAGCAAGGATCGTGAAACACGATTTTATTTTTCGCAAAGGACTCGGAAATGCCTTTGATAGTCCCTTTTTCGATCAAATCAGCCAAAAACTGCGAGTGATGCCACAGTTCATAATGACCGCCCAGCTCGGGATATTCATTTTTTAAGGTATTGAAATCGTGTGGGCAACAGGTCACGATTTTTTTTACCTCGTAAGCGTTCATGATTTCAATGTTTTGCAATGCTTGCATTTGAAACAGCATTTCGTTTCCCGCCCGGCGGGCAAGGTCGCCGCTATCGGTTTCTTCGATGCCTAAAACGGCATAGTCGATGTTGAGGTGCGTAAGAATCTTGGCAAATTCACGTGTTACTTTTTTATAGCGATCATCGAAAGCACCTGCTGAACCCACCCAAAACAGCCATTCAGGCTTGCGGCCTTCGGCGGCCAGATCAGCCATCACAGGAATTTGTATTTTTATTTTTTCTGTAGCCATTTTCTTTCTTTTTAAGTCGTTTCGTTCAGATAAAGTTCATCAGCCCAATTCATTCTGTCATCGGGCGAAAACTGCCAAGGCGCACCATTATTTTCGATATTGGCGAAGGCGGTATTCAAGCCCGATGGCGCTTTGGATTGTTCCAGCACCAGGTAACGGCGCATATCCAGAATCAGCGAAGGCTGGTTGATATTGATCGGACATTCCTGAGCACAGGCATTGCACATGGTGCAGGCCCAAAGTTCCTCTTCGGTTATATAATCGAAGATGAGCGATTTGCCGTCGTCAAAAGCAGCACCTTCTTTAATCAATCCAGGACTTTTTTCTTTCATCCTGGCACGGACATCCATCACGATTTTACGCGGCGAGAGCAGTTTTCCGGTGATATTGGCCGGACAAACAGCCGTGCACCTTCCGCACTCAGTGCAGCTTAGCGCATTCATATAATTGACCCAGTTGACATCGGTAGCATCCAAAACGCCAAACTTCTCAATTGGCTCATCTGCTGTGGCATCCATCGGTGCAGACGGATCGAGCATCAACTTCACTTCTCTGGTAATACTTTCCATATTGTCCACTTTGCCCAACGGCTCAATGCGACTTACAAAAACGTTTGGAACTGACATAAATACATGGAAATGTTTACTATACGGCAGCACATTGGCAAACACAAAAATCAATAAAATATGCGCCCACCAATTAAAATGGTGCCAAAAGATGATGCTGCCATCGCCCATATTGGCAAAAAGATCGGCCAGCAACATGCTCACCGGAAAAACACCAACAGCATTTTGGCCGGCATTGTGGGTTTCGAGCAGGTAAAAAGTGTTCATGCCCAAAAGACTGATCATCAAAAAGAGGATAAAACTAAGGGCCAGGTTGGCATCGGCTTTGGAAATAGGTTTCATTTCGACGCCATAAAAACGCTTCACGTGCATAAACAAGCGCCGGAACAAAAATACCAGGATAGAAACGGCGATGATAGCGGCAAATACATCGCCCGAAGCCATCAGAACATTATAAAACCAACCCATAAAACTAAACACGCGTACCGTGCCAAAAAGGCCATCGATAACCATCTCGATACTGCCGAACAGAATCACAATAAAACCCCAGAAAACCAAGGCATGAAGTAAGCCCATAACGGGATGGCGAAAAATTTTCTGTTGTGCAATGGCCACTTTAAAAGTTTCGCACAAACGCGCCGGGATATTCGAAATGGGTTTCTTTTTAGTGTATCGGAAGTTGTAAAAATAACGGCGCATCGTGAAGGCAAAAACTCCTAAGGTGAGCAGTAGCGCCAACGCAAATATAAGTTGTGCAGTCATAAAATTTATTTTTTCGGTTCAATATGCTTGCAATATTACGCAAAATCATTTGAAATGACACACAGTTCAGGCAAGTAAGTAGCTGATTTAGTAGGTCTCTGTGATACTTTTTGAATAGAAAAACAAAAAATATCTAACTTGTTAACAGATTCACAATAACTTAGGATTTAGAATAGGTTTAAATAAAAAATGTGATTCGGGCCAATACAAATTGGTGAGCCTGTTCAAAACTATTAATGAGAATTCAAAAGCTTTGATTTCAGAGATGTGCAAAGAGATAAAAATATTTCGGATTATTTAACAAGTAAAAACAATCCCATCACTAATCTGCCAAGCATTTAAAGTGCTGATTAGCTTTCACTTTCGTCCTGAGCCAAACCATTTTCACCCACACGAAATCCCAGGCTATTAAAGCCTGTTTTCACAATATTTTTTCCGGCACAGGCGGTTAATCCTTGCCACTTACAATTGATGTTTTTGCAGTGGTTTAGACCGTAAATCTGAATTCCCCAACATTCATCTTTTGATAACTTTTGGGTGTCAACGTGCCGCATGAGTTTTAAAATTTCAGGCTAAGTTAGGAATAAACTCATCTAAACATAAAAAAGCCTTTGAATGAGGTGATTTAGTTCACAGTCAAAGGCCTTAGGAAATTATTTTATTGAAACCACTACTTATTGTCAGCAGCAAACCATTCCGCGTAGGCGGTACCGGTTTCACGCAGCAGCAGGCTAAAAAGCTCAATATTCTCGGGTAGTTTGGCGGCAATGCGCGCAGCAAAATCACTCACCATCAACTCGCTGGTAGGCTGGTAATCGAGCAAAAAAACCTTCTCAAAATGCTTTTGCATATTTTCTGCCATTTCGCGCGGAACGGTTTTATTTAAGACCAGCGCGTGGTCAAAAATATCAACCACTTGCTCCTTCACGATTTTTTTTAGGTCGCCAAAATCCATAACCATCCCCTGTTTTGGGTTTTTTAAATCGGTGATAGGAGTTCCCAAAAGGGTTACTTTAAGTTCGTAACTATGGCCATGAATATTTCGGCAAGGACCGTCATAACCCAGCAGCGAATGGGCCATTTCAAAATGAAACTCCTTGGTAATGCGTATTTTAGACATGATAGATAAGACTTAATTTAACAGCAACTTGCTCACCGCGATGGGTCTTTGGTTGTTGTAAAGCTGTATCAGATAAAAGCCGCGTTCCAGCGTATTCAGGTCGAGTTTGTATTCTTGCTGAGCTGCCGAAACGGATTTTTTCAGCACAACACGCCCACGCACGTCAGTTACCACAAACTCGTCAACAGTAGCGCTGCTCTGCCATTGCAGATTTATTTGGCCTGAAACAGATGCCGGATTTGGATATACATGCAGTTGGCTATGCAATTGGGCTTCTGTCAGGCTGGCAGTTGGGTCATAAATCCGTTGTGCAAATTCCGGATTGTCGATAAAGGGATTTCTATTGTGTTGAATCTGATAAATGGCGTTATTTCTATCTATCTCTTTCTGGCTCACAGGGTCTTGCGCATGCCATTGCAGCATAACATTAAGTGCCCAGGGCAGCAGGTCGGCACCGTTCGTCATGGCACTTCCGGGCCAGCCGTTGTCTTCGCCATAGTAACGCACCGTCATGTATAAAATGCCGCGTGCCAAATCGCCTTTATATTCGTCGATGGGTTCAAAAACAGTGCCGCCATAGCCGGATGTGTTGTTGCTGCCCACTTTTGAGCCATTGGTGGAAGTCCAGGTAGCGGAGCCAACCTCGCCAAAGGGGTAATTGCTACGGCGTCCATTTACGTATCCATCTGTGGGAACCAGGTGAAATAAATCGGTGTACATCGGGCTGCCACTTCCAAACCAGCTTTTGGGGAAGCTATGTTCGCGGTTGTAGCAGCTGCCTTCGCCGCTGTAGTTGCCGCATTGATCGCTAAAAAAAGTGTATTCGTAAGCAGGATTTCCACCCGGCTGATCAGAATACATATCCCATACCTTACCGTTTGATTTTTTGTCGGTTTGCGCAAAATCACTCCACAATTGATTGTAGGAACGGGAAGTATGATTGTCGATAATATTGTGCAAACTCTGGCGCAGCGCGTCTTCGTAGAGCCCTTCGGCATTGGAATAGTAACCGGAAGGTGGTTGCGCCTGGGCGAGAAAACCGTTGAAAATAAAAATTAAAGCAGAAACCAGAAAAATGAATGATGAAATATTTTTTTTCATGATACTAAAACAACTGAAGATTAAATAAATAGAAAAATGAAATAACAAAAATTATAAAGGCTGAAATCAACTGGCTCACACTCGTCATCAGGATATTTACCCGATTGATGGGCATGCTAAGACCTATGATGGCCCACACAAATCCGGCCAGCAGAAACGCAAATGGCATGGCCGTTATATCCAATTGTAAACCGCTGAAAGCCATTCCGGCGATCAAGGTATTGATGGAAGCAGCTATCGCCACAATAAACAGTTTGGAAAAAGATTCAAACACAAAAAGCCGATTTTCTTTACGGATTTTCAGGGCTTCCATAATCATGCGAAAGGCAATCAGTCCGAAAATAGCAAACACCACAATATGGTTATGGCCTGCCATCAGGTGCATAAAACGCTGACCGAGCATCTCGCCCAAATATACCATCACGGCTTGCACAAAGCCAAAAATCAGCGCGATAAGCAGGCGTTGCGGCCAGCTTTTCTGCTCCTGACTTTGCAATCCAAGTGCTAAAGGCCAGGTGCTTGAGGTGAGCGTTAGCACCAAAAATATGGGAATGAGTATATTCAAATCAAAAAATTAAGGCTGCAAAATTACAGTTTTTATTGGGGAAGCCTAATCTCGGAAAAAGCGACGAGCGAAAGCCTGTTAATGCTGATAAACCAGCTCAACGATGCGTTCGAGCCAGTAGGCATCAGTATCGTCAAAACTATTTGTGCTACTGCTGTCAACGTCGAGCACGCCCACAATTTCATTGGCTTTGTTGCGGAGTGGCACCACAATTTCCGATTGCGAACGGCTGTCGCAGGCAATATGACCGTCGAACTCATTCACATCAGCCACGATCACAGTTTTGGCAGCGTTAATCCCAGCCCAGCACACGCCGGTATCTTTGGCCAGATCAATGCAAGCCAGCGATCCTTGATATGGCCCCACTTGAAGCTTCCCATCTTGAAACAGATAAAAACCAGTCCAGAAAAAATTATCCATTTTACCACTTAAAACAGCCGCAATTGTGGCCATATTAGAAATAGGATTATTGCTTTTCTTCAGCAGATCAATAAGTTGCAGATATATGCGGTCGTATCGACCAAATTTTTTAGGAGAATCCATACTACAATTACACTTTTAAATTTGCTACAAAATTAAGCATTGTAAGCTTGAGCCCTCTCCGAAAAGTCAAAAACAAAGAAATGCCACTAAGACTCAAAGACTCTAAGAATCACAAAGTATTGATAATCAACATTATAATCTTTGTGAAATCTTTGTGCTTTCGTGCCTTTGTGGCGGAATATTACTTTTCGGAGTGGGCTCAAGCTTGCCATTGCAAGCCTAAATTTCGTATAAATAGACTGATACAAATAACTCAAAAAGAATTTTTCTTTAAACAAATCATTTCCCGAAACCGTTTGTTTTTCTTTATAAGAATATCAGCTTTTGATGTAAATGTTTGTATATCAACACATCAGCCTTCTTTGCGTAAAAGTCGGTTTGTCCATTGCCAGATTTTCTATCTAAGTTTGCTGAAAATTTCAATGAAATAACATTGAATAGCATTTAACTAACCACAAATAAATTATGAGTATTAAGAAGCAATTTCTCAAAACAAAGGCAAGCGCCAAAATAAGTTTTAAAGTAAGTAAAGCACAGGCTGATAACGCTACACAGCTTGCTATTGTTGGTGATTTCAACGAATGGAATCCTAAGGCTGACGTGATGAAAGCCCTTAAAGACGGTTCATTTAGCCACAGCATCGAATTGCCTGTTGGCGCCAATTACGAGTTTCGTTACCTGGCCGACAACAGCCGCTGGTTCAACGAAGAAGAAGCGGATACACTGGCCGAAACTTCTTTTGTTGATGCCAAAAATAGCGTGATTGTGCTTTAGTAAAACAATTGTCAGGAATTTTTATATCGTCCCTATTTTTGTGCCAAACAACATAAAAATAGGGACGATATTTTTCATGCATTTGAACATTAATCGATTCATTTTACCGGGCAAGAGGTAAATTTGATAAAACTACCCAATTCGTAGCAATTGATTTATATCTGATTTGATGTTTATTGACCCAAACCGGATTAACAATCCTTTCCAAATTTTATAAAGATAAAATCTTATTTTTGTTTATTCTTAGTGGCCTGATGTTTAAATTCTAAAAATAGACATGCTAAGACGTATTTAAAAACAAAGCTATGAAACAGCTTACCTACAAGATATTATTTAATAAAGAACCTGAAGGCGGCTACACTGTGATAGTACCGACTTTGCCGGGTTGTATTACTTATGGCGAAACAATTGATGACGCCATTGTGATGGCTAAAGAAGCTATCGCGCTTTATGTTGAAAGTCTTGTGGCACACAACGAACCTATACCATTGAATTAGCCCGAAAAAACCAATGTTTTCCCGGGCTATTTTGTAGTTATCAAAACCAGATTTTACCGTTCAGCACGATAAATCCAATACGTCTTGATTTTAATTTATTCAGCTTAAATTTTATCCAACTCTACTGTAAAGTGCCTCATGATAGGTGCTTCGCGTGTAATTTTATAACCTTTGGTGATACTGTTGCGCCTTTCCCAAACGTTAATTATCGAAGCAGCGACGTAAGCCATATGATTATTGGTATAGGTTCTTCGCGGAATAGCAAGTCTTACCAGCTCCAGCTTCGGATAGCGGTTCTCGCGTGTTACCGGGTCGCGGTCGGCCAAAATGGCTCCAATTTCTACGGTACGCACACCACCTTCGAGGTATAATTCAATAGCCAGCGTTTGCGCAGCGAATTGCTCTTTGGGCAAGTGCGGCAAGAAACGTTTGGCATCCACGAAAATAGCATGGCCACCAAAAGGCATTTGCAGCGGCACGCCGGCTTCTTGCAGCAAGGTTCCCAAATAAGCCACTTGCTTGATGCGGGTGTCGAGGGTGTCGAATTCGGTGCCTTCATAAAGCCCTTGTGCCACGGCGTTCATATCGCGGCCCGACATTCCACCGTAGGTGATATAGCCTTCAAACATAATATTAAAGGTGCTGGCTTCGCGGAAAATTGCTTCATCGCGCAAGGCGATAAATCCGCCCATATTCACGATAGCGTCTTTTTTGCTGCTCATCGTCATGCCATCGCCGTAGGAAAACATTTCCAAAACGATTTCACGAATAGTTTTTTCCTGATAGCCATCTTCACGAATATTGATGAAGTAGGCATTCTCAGCAAAGCGTGCTGAATCAAAAATTACTCTAACACCATATTTATGGGCCATTTCGCTAACGGCCTTGATGTTAGCCATCGAAACAGGCTGTCCGCCAGAGGTGTTACAAGTAACGGTGATAATCACCATTGGGATACGCTCTTTTGGGTTTTCTTTAAACACCTTTTCGAGTTTTTGCAAGTCGATATTTCCTTTGAAAGGATGTTCATGCACGGTGTCGGATGCCTCGTCGATAGTGCAATCAACCGCGCTAGCTTTACGCCATTCGATATGGCCTTTGGTGGTGTCGAAATGCGCATTGCCCGGCACTACGTCGCCACTTTTGACAAGGGTGGAGAACAGCACGTTTTCGGCTGCCCGTCCCTGGTGTGTTGGCAAAAAATAGGGGAAGCCTGTAAGGGTATTGATGGCTTTTTTAAGTTTGTAATAGGAGGTTGCACCGGCATACGATTCGTCGCCAAGCATCATCTCCGACCACTGACGGTCGCTCATAGCACCGGTTCCGGAGTCGGTGAGCAAATCGACAAAAACCTGTTCGCTCTTGAGGTTAAACAAATTGTATTTCGCGTCCTTAATCCAGGTTTCGCGTTCTGAACGGCTACTTTTGCGCAGCGGTTCAACCATTTTTATTCTGTAGGATTCTGCAAATGGAAGTTCCATGATTCTCTTTTATTAAATTTTTGATGTAAAAAAAACTGAAATTGCCCGAGTGGGCAACAAAGAGAAAGGATTTAGAAAGCGTCGCGCTCTTTGATATTGAGGAAGTTACGTTTTGTAGTGCTTTGATAAATCATTTACAGTAATTTATTTTACAAAAATAGGTTAAGACGGTGAAAAATGCAAGCCTTGCCCCGTACATAAATTAGGTCAACAAGCCATTCGGTATCAAAACAGGGGTAAACAAGCTTCTGACAGATTTACTTTTTAAAAATGAGTTTTTCAATATTTTTTAGTTACACGCCATTAGCTATGGCACAGCATTATGTTGACTGAAATAATCACAAACTTAGTTGAAATCCAATCGAAAACACCTTATCTTTGACCTTGAACCAAAACAACCTGCATTATGTTTTGTTACCGGCAGTTATGGGAAAGCCTTGCACACACAGGCAGTAAGCTGAACCAACGGCTTATTGATATTATGTATAATGCTGTAATACAAGTATATACCCCCTCAAAAAAGCAAACGAAGATTATCTCTCTGCCTGTAGCTTGCCTGAGCTTTTCAAAAAACATTCGCCTTGCATCTAATAACTTTCATAGCTCCCGCACAAATAAAATTATTTTTTGGTTGGGGAAGAATAAATTTATCAGGCTGCCGGCCGCATGCCTTGTTGCGGGCATGGAGGCCGGGAGAGCTTAGGCAACATTAACAACTTATTATTAATGATGTAAAATGATAACATTTATGAAAAAAGTAAAAAAAGTAATAATTTCAATGCTATTTTCAATCTTAACAATTAGTGCCTTTGGCCAAGATTACTATCCATTAATTCAAGAGCACAACACATGGAATGTGCTATCCGTGGTTGGATCCATTTTTGACACTACTTATACTACAATTACCTACAAACTGACAGGAGACACAATCATCAGTTCAAAAACCTATAAAATGCTCTATTCTTCTCAGGAAGAGCAGGCTGTGAATTGGAATCTCTGGGGTTTTATGAGAGAAGATACGGATAAGAAAGTATGGTTGAGAATGCAATCAGATGAAGAAGAATTTCTGGCGTATGACTTTTCAATTGGCGTTGGCGATAGTGTTTTAGTAGGGATTGATAATACAGCGTATTTACGTGTTGATTCAATAAGCGAAATTGTGATTAATCAAAGCCAGAGAAAAAAATTCTGGCTCTCCGCTATCAATTATCCATCCTATTATAACGAAACCTGGGTTGAAGGAATTGGAAGTAATAAAGGGATATGCTGGAGTGGCTCTGTATTAGTTGTTGGAGGCCGGTTTTGGCTTTTATGTATGTATGAAAATGAAATACTATCCTACGCAAATCCAAATTATGAATCTTGCTATTTGATAATGGACATCAATGAAATTGAAGATTTATCTTTGGATATCTATCCTAATCCTGCCAAAAATCTTTTGTTTATTAAGAACACAGAAAACCTTACAATCACTTCAATAGCTTTATTTAATGCCAAGGGTCAATTGATCAGGCAATTTGATAAAATGCTTGATCAATTTGATATTTCCGGTATTTCATCGGGTTGCTACACATTTCAATTGGTTACTGAAACTGGCCTGATTACAAGAAAATTATTGATAGAATGAATTAACTGCTGTTTCGCACCCTTGCTAAAGCACTGATTTAAGCGAGATAACGAACTATTACATTATTGTAAAGTGCTGATAGTGGTTTGCTTTTGTTACAAAAGCATATAATTCGAGATTTACCAATAAGACTTTAAAGAGATTTTTTTCAGGTATTTTTCTTAATTTTGTCGCATAATAGATAAAAAAAGGATTTTATAAATTAAGAATCTCGATTATGACTATTTCTGAGCGCATACGGTTGATAAGGCAGCAAAAAAACATCTCGCAAAACGAGCTTTCTAAAGCTGCCGGAATAAATGTTAAAAGCCTTTCACGGTATGAGCTTGGAGCAAGCATTCCTCCTGCCAATGCATTAAAGGCGATTGCTGATGCCCTTGGGGTTTCTGCTGATGCTCTTTTAAGCGATGATACTGCTCAAATAAAGGATAAAGAACTATTCAAAAAATTTGAGGCTATACAAGATATGGGTGAGGATACTAAGAAAATGATTGTTAACTTTCTTGACCTTGCTATTCGTGATTACAATGCCAAACAGGCTTATGCCGGATAAAACTTTAAATTATGAAGCAATTAACATTAAATATTAGCGATACTAAATTCAGCACCTTTTTGGAGTTCATTAAAACACTGGATTATGTGGAAGTGCTGGAAGTTGACAAAAAGTCACTAGAAGAACTGCAAGGTAGCCTTAACCAGGTTAAATTGATGCAGGAAGGTAAAATTGAAAAACAATCGGCTGAAGATTTCTTAAATGAGTTATAGCGTATATCCAACCCCCGACTTTAAAAAGTTTTTCAAGAAGCTTGCTAAAAAACATCCTTCTCTGAAAGCCGATTTACTGGAACTTACCAAAATCCTGAAAGAACAGCCGGATTCCGGTATTAAGCTTGGCCATGGCATACATAAAATACGCATGGCCATTACTTCCAAAGGCAAAGGTAAGTCTGGCGGTGCAAGGGTTATCACCTACCTTGTAACCGAAGATAACGAAGTTTATCTCGTGTACATCTACGACAAAAACCGGCTTGAAAATATTACCAAAGAACAAATTATTGAGCTGCTTAAAAAAGCAGGGCTTATTAAGTAAAATGCCCTTGTTTTGAACCGAGGCTTTATCACCTGCATTATTTCAATTTTCTTTTTTTAACAAACAATCTGATGGGGGAAGCTCCTCCGTTGACATAAATTTCGCAGGTTTAATATTTGTTTCCTTTTTTATCGACTCCGATGTATATAGAGACTTTGAAAAGACTTCAATAATAGTATTTCACTCTATTATTTTATACCAAACTCCTGATGCATACCAAATAAGGAGAAAACGTCTCAGGATGAGTTATTCATTGAACTTTTATAGTCTGCTGTTTCGCACCCTTGCTAAAGCACTGATTTAAGCGAGATAACGAACTATTGTATTATTGTAAAGCGCTGATATTGAGCCAATATGCGATTACCATTTTGCTATGCAGCTATATCTGGAGGGTAATCCGGTAAAAATAGCTCTTTTAATTTTGAAAGCTTGCTTTCGTCGCTGACAATTTTCGTGAATAAATCCATTCCATCTACACCATCTAAACACTTGGCTATCAGGATTATTAACTGAATTAATAGCCCCCCCCCTCTTTTCAACAATACAACTATATTTGTATTAAATATTGTCCAGTAGTATTAGACCATCTCACACCAGCCAGCTCATCGTCCTGCAGCTCTTTGCCGTTGTATAGCAGTTTATTAGGCTGGGTAAACTCCCCACCAAAGTTTTGTTGCTGTAGGGTCATCCCAAAGGGGTAGTAGCTGGTTTGCTGCATCACTTCGGGCTGGCCGTTGCCATGGGCTGCAAATACCACGCGTACGTTGCCGAGATGATCAGTTAGGTTGTATTCGTGTTTCCAGAAGGTTTCATCGTTATACTGCATAGGAACAATTTTTCCAACAGGCGTAAAAATACAACTTAATGCGCTATTCTGGTATAAAAAGTTCCCGGAATAATCTGTCGTGCCGTCGGTGGTTGTGTTCCAAGAGGTTACGGTTTTGCGGAGTTTGTGCCGGTAGCGGTGTAGGTGTGTTCAATAGAACCGTTGTCAAACTCAACGAGGTTTATTTCCGAAATAACTATCAATTCTGATTAGCTTCCTATTATATATTTTATATAGTATGTAAGGAGAAACGTATGTCTATGCTTCATATGATTCAGCGTATGATCTAAATAAGCTGTCTTGCTGATATGAAATTTCCTTTACAATAAGGTTATTTTGAGAATAGTATTGGCTACCCAATGGCTCTATGAAATCATAAAGTGCAATATCTCTTCCAAAAACAGAAAACAAGCCTTTCAGTTCATAGTAAGTTGTTTTTTCTGGTAGTATTACAGGAAAATCAATATCAGCTGTTAATGATAGTAACGTATCATCATTTTTTTTATAGAAATTCAAAAAATAACATACTGATCTTCCGTAAGGATTTGGGATAGTGTCGACCTTAAAAATAAGCTCTAGCAATGCCTTTCTTACCTCATCAGATGAGATAACAGAATCAATTTCATTGAATTTCAATTCTTTATTTCCTTCCTTTTTTACTTTTCTAACTTCTTTTTTATTAGTTCCATCACAACCAATAAAAATGACCAGTAGTATGATAGCCATTATTGTTGAACTTTTCATTATCTATGATTCAAAGTGCCATAATAAAATCTTTTGTAATCATTTCCAACATTTCTTATATAAGAGATTTGATGCTCTGAAATATTGTAAATATTGCCTGTATGTGGAAAATACACGGACATATCATAAGGTCTATTACCTGCAATCTTATTCCCCCAATCACTTCGGCTATAAAAACCACCAACGGCTTCTCCCAACGATGAGCGTTCATGTTGAGGAAGAATATCTGGATGACTATGTAATGATGCATTTATATTACTCAGACCAATCGCTTTAGGCGTGCTAACCGATTGATTAATTGCATTACCTTTATCATGATTAGTCCAAATCGCATACTTATTATTATCATACCTTGCAAGTGCCCATTCAATTTTACTATTATCGGAAGCAAATTTGAAGATACTAAAGACATCATTTATACTACCGGTCGACAATCCCTTAGCAATAACTGTTCCCTTACCTTCAAGAGCTGGTAAAATTGAAGTATTATTGACTATTTGCTTATTATCTGGCTCAGGATTCCCAAATTTATTTGTCTCTCCTGTTTTTTTCGCATATTCATATTCTTGCTTGTTATACAAAACATCATAATCTTTTCCACCTGTATCATCAGCATATTCAATTTCACCTCTTTCATTGATTGTATACCCATCAAAAAACTCAAGTTGGGCTTCAAGCATTCCTGTTGGATCAGTATAATAAATTGGGTTATTAAAACCATAGCGATAGGGCGACCAGCCTGGTTCTATGTCTGCCAACGGATCAACAACATGCCACCTCCCCAACACCCCATCATACATCCTCGCCCCATAATCATACCAATCCAAACTCACACCAGCCAGCTCATCGTCCTGTAGCTCTTTACCGTTGTACAGCAGTTTGTTGGGCTGGGTAAACTCCCCACCAAAGTTTTGCTGTTGCATCGTCATTCCAAAGGGATAGTAGCTGGTTTGCTGCATCAGCTCGGGCTGGCCGTTGCCATGGGCGGCAAACACCACGCGTACGTTGCCTAGGTGATCAGTTAGGTTGTATTCGTGTTTCCAGAAGGTTTCATCGTTGTATTGCATGGGCACAATTTTTCCAACAGGCGTAAAAATACAACTTAATGCGCTATTCTGGTATAAAAAGTTCCCGGAATAATCTGTCGTGCCGTCGGTGGTTGTGTTCCAAGAGGTTACGGTTTTGCGGAGTTTGTGGGTGACTATGACATGGCATCGTTGTGTGGTGGGAAAATGAAGCGTCTGATTTGTTTAAGGATAAAAAAATGCTTCAAAGATTACAGGATATTTTAAAACTTCCTGAAAAAAAACAAAGTTCCATTCTTCTTACCCTTGACCATTTTATTAAAGCTGCTAAAATTAGTTTGATGTAAATAAATTCTATTTCAAAACCTTATCCAGAATATTCTTAAACTCATCATAGGCTTGTGTCATTTCTTCAATGCTGTTCTCATCTGTGCAAGCCACCATTGACGGTTATAAGTCATCATTTGGCTGGTTACTTGGTCGGCTGTACCTGTGAATTTTGGCATATTATTTAAAATAACAGACCCTGGGCGTTTTGCAGCTTCCACGCTAACACGCTTCATTCCTTCTCCTATAATTGTCTGTCCCCCCTTAGCAGCTTCTTGACTTACTCTTGTTCTACATCTACACTCTTAGCCCAAAACTCCAATTTTTGACCTTCATAAAATTCTAAATAAAAATACGCCTTGCCATCTTCGGAAAGTTCAATTAAATCTCCATTAAGTTCATACCTTCCTCTGTATAAATTATCGAGAGTTAAATTCTCTACACCTTTCACATTAAAAAAGTCTAAGGTAATTATCTTAACATCTGTAAACTTTAATGATAATAAAATTCCACCAACCAATGACTTAAATAGAATTAATAATATTCCATTAGAGTAAGATAGCTTTTCACAATTGTAATCATTATGGAAGTCATAGTATCTATTATGATAATCGTGTTGGGCTAAGTTTTTAAAAAACTCTATTGATGTTGCAGTTATCATATTAATTCCCAAGTTTTTCTATGTATTTTCTAATCATTCTTATCTCTTGCTGTGTCATCGGAATAGCCTCCTTAGAAGCACGACTTATACTTTTCTGTACACCATTAACAAAATTCTTATTGTAAATCTGCATATGTGGTGTAGGAACATTCCCGTGAGCCTTACCAACTAAATCAAATCTTATTTGCTTAGTTGGTGTGCCTAACGTAATAGAGTTCTTTCCTAACTTCTGACTAAGGCTTGCGGCTTGCTCTGTAACGGTAGATACCCCCTTAGCGGCATCATCTGCTAAGCCGAAAAATTTAAGAACATAACCACTTCCTTTTTTGGGAATTAGTTTAAACAGGTACTTCCCAACTTTAATGTACTTCACAAAACCAAATACTGGAATAAATAAGGATTCAAAAGTATAATCATTGCTTAATGCTCCTGATGCCATTGGGTTGTATGGCACAGGCATGGCCGTAAAATTATTATACGCATCACGAAGCAAATAATCTCCCACTCTATAATTTATCCAAGGTTCTTCTGTCCCTACTCTTCGTAAACCACTCTTATCTCCATCTTTGCCCTGAATCCCATCCGGAGATAGATAGATGCCTTTGTCTTTTGAATCATCATGATAAATAATTTCACCTTTTGGGTCAACAACAGTCTTACTAATCGGCTCTGGACTCATGCCCGAAGGGTCATTGAAAGAAACAGGGTTATTGTGTACATAATTATAAGGTGATTGATCTTGGTATTCTTCCAATAAGTCATCCACCACATGCCACCTCCCCAATTGCGCATCATAAAACCTCGCCCCGTAATCATACCAGTCCAAACTCACACCTGCCAGCTCATCGTCCTGCAGCTCTTTGCCATTGTATAACATGCGGTTGGCCTGGTAGCTTTGCCCGTATTGTTGCTGCTGCATGGTCATCCCAAAGGGATAGTAGCTGGTTTGCTGCATCAACTCGGGCTGGCCGTTACTATGGGCTGCAAATACCACGCGTACGTTGCCGAGGTGATCAGTTAGGTTATATTCGTTTTGCCAAAGAACTTCGCCTGCAAGTTGAACCGACACGATTCGCCCTGCGTCG
>Ga0265293_10006713_pt1 | contig 18144 bp, 10 predicted proteins | sample Munlanlewell138R_FD_192505 | JGI IMG/M metagenome (GOLD analysis project Ga0265293, IMG submission 192505) | Leachate microbial communities from a municipal landfill in Southern Ontario, Canada - Leachate well 138R | ecosystem: Engineered > Solid waste > Landfill > Unclassified | place: Canada...
TAGAACAAATGCCCCAACAGGTCTCAGCGATGATGCTCAACATCAGTGATAATCCGGTAGTGCTGTTGATGCTGGCCAACGTCATTCTGCTCATTGCTGGAATGTTCTTGGAATCCACAGCTGCAATTATGATTCTCACTCCAATTCTGTTGCCTCCTTTGATGGCTGCAGGGGTCAATCCTGTGCACTTTGGGTTGGTTATGGTCTTCAACCTGATGACTGGAATGATAACCCCTCCGGTTGGCATGAGTGTTTATATGCTCAGCCCAATCGTAGGTTTGCCAGTTGGAAAGGTGTTTCGTGCATGCTTGCCGTATCTGGCAAGTTTGTTGGTCGCCTTGATCGTCTTGACCTATATTCCACAAATTTCCTTGTGGTTGCCAACGTTGGTCTTTGGGTAAAAGAGGTATTTACGAATGAATAAGAGTTATTTTCATCGAGTTCAGAGCGAGACGCCCACTCGTTTTTGGATTAATAATCCGACAGTAGAGCAGGCAAAGCTTGCTATAGAGGCTGGTGCCATCGGGGCGACAACCAACCCTGCATATGTCTCCAAGCTCTTTGAGAGTGAGGAAGATTTTCAGGTAGTTCTCAACACTATCGACGAGTTGTTGCCAAGCGAATCTGACGATTCAATTGTTGCAGCAAGAGTGCAACAGGTGATGGTCAAACGTATTGCTCAGGTATTTCAGCCCCTTTGGGAAGAGAGCAATGGCCAGATAGGGTTGGTAACAATCCAAGGGGACCCACACCGTGAAACAGATGCTCAGCACATTATTGACGAAGGGTTGGAGAATATAGAAATCGCTCCGAATATCTGTATCAAGATTCCTGTAACCACCTGGGGCATCGATGCAATCGTGAAGATGGTTGAGCATGATATCCCCACCATGGCCACTGAAGTAATGGGCCTGAGCCAGGCAATTTCGATTTGTGAAGCATACCAGGCTGCCAGTGAAAGGACCGGTAAGACTCCACTTTTCTGGGTAACCCATATTACTGGAATTCTTGATGATCACTTCAAACGGGTAGTGGAACAACAAAATTTGGTGATTGATGAACGCCTCTTTGCCTATGCAGGATTGTCGATTGCAAAAAAACAGTATGCCTTGCTCAATGAACGTAGTTATCCTGGAATCTTCATCGGGGGAGGAGCGCGCAAGCTTGAGGATTTCACTGAATTAGTCGGTGGTAAATTAGATATTACCATCAACTGGAAGGGAACTGCTGATGTTTTGATCGGCGAAGATCGACCTGCTGATAAACGCATTGGTGTAAATCTTTCCGAAGAGGAGATCGAGCAGTTGAAAGCTACGCTACCTGATTATGCTCGAGCCATTGAACTCGATGGCATGACAGCCGATGAGTACTTTGACTATGGTGGTGTGGAGCTCTTCCGTACCGCTTTCCAAAAGGGATGGGATGAGCTGTTGGCTTTGATTGCAGAGAGACGGAGAAGTAAAAATGAGTGAGAGAACAAAACATAGGGGTAGCTTGTCCACAGATAAGCGTATCAGCAGAGCGAAAGGAATTGATCGAATAACACTGACCTATGACAAAGACAACATGATGTGCTACTTCTATCTCGACAAGGGATCGACGCTTGAATTGCACAGTCATCCCGAAAGCCAGATTGGTATCGTCATAAAAGGTCATATCCACTTCTTCAAAGAAGATGGAGAGGTCTTGGACTTACGAGCGGGCGATTCATATTACTTTGCCGCAAACGAAGCTCATGGTTCAAGAATCTTGGAGGACACAGAACTGATCGAATGCTTCTCCCCATCGAGGGACGATTATAAGGATTGATTGCCCTTTCTTGCTTTGAAACAAAGCAATTGCTATGATAGGTCTGCATTCAGAGAGGGAGATCGTTGGCATGGAAGACATATTTAAAATCCGGGAGAGCAGGCCATCAGCTGTTGAGTTGGTCATTGAAAAGATCAAGGAGCTGTTGATTGAGCAAAAACTTGCCCCCGGAGATATGATTCCCAACGAGACCTCTCTTGCAGAGAGCTTGGGTGTAGGTCGTGGAACTGTACGCGAAGCGCTGAAGATACTCTCTGCGTATGGAGTGGTGGAGATCAAGCAAGGCTATGGGACCTGCGTCTCAAGCGCTTCCAACAAGCGACTTTTCGACCCGCACCTTTTCCAGATTCTTGTCCAGGACCGCGATTATCACTCTCTGACTCAAGTGCGCCAGCTGTTGGAAGAGGGAGTGGTGAAGTTGGTCATTGAAAGTGCCAGCGACGAAGAATTGAAAAAGCTCGACCGCGCCATGAAAGCGTTCCAAGCTGAGATAGCAAAGCCCAATGCTTCGCGATCTCGAGCCGGCGAACTGGATTTGGCATACCATCGACTCTTAGGACGCCTCTGCCACAACAGCATCGTGCAGAACATCTATGACTTTGTTATTGAATTGTTCACCAAGACTATCAACCCTATTCACGATGGAGTGGGTGACGTGCATCATGATTTGCACCAAGCCATCATGAGTCGAGATGTGGAACGAGCAGTTGCCGCCGTCGATGAGCACACCAATATCTGGATCAGTGGATATCGCGCAAGTCAGAAGCGGCAACAGGCAGCAAAGTAATACTTTATCTCAAAATCTGCTAAGCAAGTACTTCACTTATCTCAGTTCTCCACATAGTGGACGCTCCCAAAGGAGATCTTAAGTATGACACTAAGCGCTCTAACTCTGATGAGGTGTGGCAAGAATTCGTGTAAAGAGGGAAACAAACCCAACAATTAGCGCCTTCGGAGACATGTTCATTCCGAACAGTCTTTTCTCCTTCTCTTGAAGTGCTCAGAGTAGGACTCTCAGATCTCTGCGAGGGCTTAGAGTTCTATCTCTGTATTACTCTTGAAGAACTCTCGCAATACCTTCTCTTTATTCCTTCTCCGCGCATATCGCAACATAGCTACTTGGTCGAGGTGATATTTAGAGAACATCATCTCAAATGTAGCAGGAAATTCTCCCTCGAAGAGGAGCAGATTCTTGTTTGCAAACATATCTATGATCAGTTTTTCCAAAGGAACTTGATGCGGTCCCTCCTGCGATTTTGGAGCTTCAGTGATCAGGCGGTCGACAATGATACTGTCGTGGGCACTGTAGTGAGCTACGTCTTGCTCAGTCGGCCGGTAGAGTACTTTCCCTGGTAGGATTTCGAACAACGATGAGAACACATACTCCACGCCCACTCTCTCAACCTCAAGATAAATCTGATTGCGTGCGATCAGGTGATTGAAGAATTCATTCAACCACGAGAGCTCCCATACACGAAAAGAGAGTAGGGGAAAGCGATCGTTCATGTATGCGATGACGTGCAGTGCTGCAGGTGAGTACACTCCAACAAAATGAGGTTTCTGCGGCCCCTCTCCAACAACTCTGTATTGATTGTGTCCTTCTCGCATGATCAAATGGTCACGCAGTAAGGTGCCGATTAACGCTCTGAGCTGGGTTTCTTTAAAAGAGGGGTCTACCCTGCACGCTGCCTGAAGGATTTGTTGTCTTGTGAACACCCATTTGGGTAACACACTCATTATTGACTCTTTCTTGAACGTTCTCTCCTTGTAGCATATATCGGCAATAATGCAGAATTTTGCCGATATGTCGATACGGTACGGTCTTTAATTCTCTGTCCGGTATGCATCCCAATCTTTAAAATGGAATTCGAAAGTACTCCAACCGCTTTTTGAATTGGTCTTGAGCGGTGAGTGCTGTATCTCGTAAATATTCACGTTCCGATTCCCATCGCGATAGCCCACGGTAATAAAAGGATTGTAGTTCCTCAGTGATGATGAAAGGGACGATTCGATGTTTGAGACACTCCTTAAAGAGAATGAGACGACCTATGCGACCATTGCCATCTTGGAAAGGGTGGATAGTCTCGAATTGGTAATGAAAATCCAGAAGATCATCGAGTTCTTTAGTGGTTTGGCTATGGTAATCGTTCAACAGGGACGTCATTGCATCTCTAACATCTTCAGGAGCTGTGGTATTAATTCCTCCCACTTCATTAGGTAGGCGCTTATATGAGCCGATGGCAAACCAAGGGATTCGTTCTGCACTGGTGCGCTGAAATAGTGTTTGATGAAGCTGTAGGATGAATTGTTCGGTGAGCAGATGTTCTGCACGCTCGATTATTGTATCGATACACCTGAAATGATTTGCAGCTACGATGATGTCATCGACGTTAATGGAAGAAGTGCTTGCAATTGTATTGGTTTCAAAAATATGTCGAGTTTGTTCCTCTGTAAGTCTACTACCTTCAATATGGTTGGAGTTGTAAGTCAGTGTTACTTGCGTTAAATGATAGATACCACCACGTATCTGATTTTTTTGCTCAGTGCGTAAACGCAGTAGTAATTGAGATGGCTTTGTAGAGCTTTCATTTTTTCGCAGTGGTTTTTCTGTATTCTTTGGAATTCTCCATATTTTGCCGTCGAGCCATGCTCCCTCCACCCGTCCTTGGGCACAATACCAGCGAACACTTCGTTCAGAAATATTCCAAAGCCTAGCTGCTTCTGAGACTTTTATATATTGGGTTTTATTCGGTTTCATTTTATCACCACGTTAAATTCTATCGGCAAAAATGTAAATATTCAATCTTAATAATCAAATATTGCCGATATTTTCAATCTAATTTCTAGAGGACATAGTGGGTACTCCGCCCATCTCCTTCCTGTCTGAATAGCCCCTTTTCACAAAGGTCCTTCAATTCACGGGTAGCGGTATCTTGGGAAACCTTACAAATCTTTGCGTATTTAGATGAGGTGAGTTTGCCCTCAAAGTTATCAAGGAATTTTGCTATTACTATATGTTGGTTGGGGGTAAGTGAATAAGGGGCAGCGCGCTGGTAGAAACGCTCTCGGCGTAGCACCTGCTCAACAATTTCTCGAGCACTTACCATGGAGCGAGAAAGACATCCGACAAACCATATAATCCATTCAGTGATATCAAGTGTTCCTTTTTGAGTCCGCTCAAGAGCTGCGTAGTAGGCCTGCTTCTCGTCGTTAATCTGTGATGAAATCGAATAGAAACGCCATTGAGTGCGCTCTGATCGAGTAAGTATATAATCGACAATAGCCCGGCCAATTCTACCGTTACCATCCTCAAAAGGATGGAGTGTTAAAACCCATAGATGGGCTATAGCGGCAGTGAAGAAGGGACGCTCTATCTTCTCTTGATTGATCCAAGAGAGGAATTGCTGTATGTGCTGCTCTAGTTCGATTGCTAGGGGAGCTTCGTAATGGATGATAGGTGTCGGACCAAAGCTTCTTGAAATAACTTGCATTCGCCCTTGTCTGTCGGTTCGCAGAGCGCCAGTGCTAATGGGAGTAAGTCCGCTATATCCAGCAGGAAAGAGGGCTCGGTGCCAAGAGAAGAGGCGCTCCAGGGTGAGAGGTTGGCTTGGGTGTTGTGTTGCATCAAGGCTCATCGCCACCACTGAATCGATGTGGTGGTCAATAACTGGATTCTCAACGTATGGGAGAGAGCGCTGTCGGGCTATTGAAGAACGTACTTTGAGAGGATCAAGCACCTCTCCCTCAATAGCGCTGGATGAGATGATCGAGTTGGCTTGGATCAGAAAGTCAGACTCCTCTTGTGCATCAAGGGAGAGATTCTCCATCATGCCAATGAGGTTGCCATGCAGATACACAGCCTCAGAAAAGTGAGGAAAGATTTTCTCCAAATCCCAAGTAAATGCTGGCCAATCTTTTTGTTCGTAGATATACATTTTTAATCTCTGCAATTTATGCGTAGATTATATGCGCTAATCTCCGCCTCACACAAGAGAGGACGCTTGATAAGAGACTATTCTTTTTGCTAGGGGATGATCACACCCTCTCCCTTAAATCCGTTTGCTTTGATAGTAAAGGGCCGATCACTTCTGACGTGGACAAAGTGGTCGGTTTGGCCAACTACCTCCATTTCGGATAGCCGGGAGAGTTCAAGATTGCCTGATCGATAGGATGGGTTGATCGTAAAGTAGATAGCCCCGAGGCTGGTCATGTTCTGAAAGAAGTGAGTTCCCTGGCTCGGCTCAACCTGGAAGTCTTTTAACCCAGTCTCAATGATTACCTTCGCCCGAGAGATCTGCGACCAGGCGACCGGAATCCCCAACCATGGGTCTGATGAGCCAAGCCTGCCTGCCACCAGAAGGATGTAGTCACGCTCCTCGAGGACCATCCGAGTATTGAGCTGTTCGAGTTCGCCGGCCATATCTGGCATCTTTGACGCATCGAAGGAATCGACCTTCAGATGGATAAAATCACTGATACCTTCAATCTTCCCGTTACCCATTACCACCGAGGATTGGACAACAGCTGCTTCTTTCTCCTCATCGCTGATTGCTACATCCCGCTCTTCACTGCCGATGGCGATGGGTCTGATCTGCAGAAGGCTGAACTCAGGTTTTTTTGGTGCTTTACGGTTGAGGTTGACGGCAAACTCAATCTCAACAGGCCTGCCCATGGCAAGGCTGCCCATGTGCAGGACATCACGGATGATCGCAGCCAAGGGGAAGGCGTTGTACTTGAGGATTCCATTGAAGGTGATGACCTTCATCCCCTCTGCTGATACTGCCTCGCTGAAGGCAGAGGAGTTCATATCCCATGTTGAGGCCACATATCGCAGCGCCTCGGGGTGCTGTTCTGCTTCGCTGAGATCCAGTAACAAGAGGTTCTCCAAGCCCCGCTCTCCGGTAGGATCAAAGCCATCCTCCATGCTTAAGGCGTAGAAGGTGCGCTGACTGCTGGATTGGTTGCCTCCCAGGTAATGGGCAGGGCGTTGAGGGAAGGTGGGGGAGAAGCGTAGGGCACTGCCGGCATCGACCACCGCCTTACCAAAACCAAAGCTCACAAGACCAACTCCATTCTCCGGTTTCTCACCTCCAAGGGGATAGTAGTTCAAAGAACGGGCCACGCCACTGGCATTAGGATACCAATAGGAGCCATGTTGGCTGCCGATGACCTGCTGGATGATGACGGCCATCTTCTCGTCCTCATGGAGGTGGTCGGTGGCTCGTGAGTACTCTTTTGCCCCGCGGAAGTAGGTCGATGCCCAAATTGATCGTACGGCGTCACAGAGCTCCTTCAGTCGTACTTCGTCACTACCACGGTTGGGAATCATGCACGTCATGTAGACACCAGCATAGGGTTGGTAGTGAGAATCTTCGAGGAGACTGGAAGATCGCACGCAGATCGGTTGGCTGATAGTGGCCACGATCTGCTTGAGGTTTTCGATCAAATCCTCGCTCAGTGGTTTAGAGAGGAAGATCTTCAAGAGCGTTTGGTCGCTCATATCACTGGTAGTGATCTCCTTCAGGCTATTCTCCTCGATGAAGCGAGTAAATTGATCGGTGGTTACCACAACGGTACGGGGTATGGAGAGGTACACGTCGGGATATTTTTGAGGAATCTTCGCTGAGCGCAATACCATATCGATAAACGCCAGACCACGGCCTTTTCCGCCAAGAGACCCTCCGCCAATACGGCTGAAGAAGAGGGTCTCATCATAGTTTTGGGGGCTGAACTGGGCGATGACACCCTTGGTGCGTTCGGCCCGGTAGTCGCGGATGATCTGGATAAGCTGGCTCTGCACCTCCGGGGCAGTGCCATGGGTTGGAATCTGTAGGTCCTTGATCTTGGCAGCAATCGTATAGAGTGATTGAGCGCGAAGCCAGCGACTGAACTCATTGCGACGGCAGTGAAAGTCAAAGCTGTCGACGGGGATGGTCGGCAGCATTCGCTGCAGATCACGCATTGTGTGGGAACGAGCAATTTCCACCATCGTTTTGGGGTCGCGGAAGATGAAAGGACCGAAGCCATAGTGGTCTGCCATGTAACGGTTCAATTCAACAAAGAGAGAGGAGCTGTTCTTCCAGATGAAGTTTGCCCCCAGTAAAGCACGACCCTCTTCATCCAAGAGATCACTACTGAGAACCAGGCAGGGTAGGTCAGGTTCCTGGGAGCGGACCATCTCAACGAGCTTCAGGCCTGCACGCTTGTCGTACGAGCCTCGGTGCAGGTATGCCATGTCAGTGATAATGCCCAAGGTGCTGTGTCGGTAGGTGGTATAGAGCTCTTCGGCCTCCTCAAAGGTACGGGCGAGGACAATTTTGGGTCGCCCTCGCATGCGTAGCGTCTTTCCCCAGTTGTTCAATGCCTCAAGGATTGCTGAGCGATTCTGCTGGATCAGACAGGTATACATCATGGGTAGGAAAGAGGAGTAGAAGCGCACCGAGTCCTCCACCAAGATAATTGTCTGCACATCGGCCACCGAGGTATCGTGGGCAAGGTTCATCTGGTCCTCGACGAGTTTGATCATCGCAAGGAAGATAGTAGGATCGCCCTGCCAGTAGAAGAAGTAGTCGATCGCCGGGCTATCTGAGCCCTTGATGAGTTTGTTGCGCCGGTGGCTGGAAGAGGGGGAGAGGACAATGACCGGCATCGATGGGTCTTGCTCTTTGATCGACTCAGCAAGGCTTTCGACCGACTCATCACCCAGGTCGAGCATGGCGATGACTAGCTCAAACTGCCGCTCCTCCATCATCCGAAGCGCCTCTTCACCCGATGAGGTGTGGCTGATCTTCGGTGGATTGCTCAATCCCAGCTGGGTGTACTCGATGTACAGTTCTTCCTCAACCCTGCCATCCTCCTCAAGGAGGAATCGGTCATAGTCATTACAGATCAAGAGCACGTTATATATATGGTTGAGCATTAAGTTGCTGAACGGCAGCCAGGTGGGGTCGAGGGTAAACATGGCTCGAGTGTATCATGCAGAAAGCCAATGTGGGTAGAAACTCCCCTCATTATAGCCAGTGGAAGAAGAATTTGTTATAAACGGCTCTGTTTGTTAGCAAAGTCACAAAAAGTTATTTTACAACATGCTTGATATGTAATTGACACAAATTGCATCACAGTCTACCCTGTGACAATGAATTTCCCGGGTAAGGAGACACCTATCTTATGTACAACCTTGAAACCTTAATGGAAGAAGTGGAGAGAAAGAACCCAGCCCAGCCTGAATTCCACCAGGCAGTAAAAGAGGTATTGCGTTCAATCATCGATACGGTCAACGAGAACCCTGTCTATGAAAAACACCGGGTCCTTGAACGGTTGGTGGAACCGGATCGTATCATCACCTTCCGTGTCGAGTGGGAAGATGATGGGGGAAACCTTCAGGTGAACCGTGGGTATCGCGTCCAATACTCCAACCTCCTCGGCCCCTACAAGGGTGGAATCCGCTTTCACTCCAGCGTGACACTGGGAACACTGAAATTCCTCGGATTCGAACAGACGCTGAAGAACAGCCTTACCACCTTGCCGATGGGCGGAGGAAAGGGAGGCAGTGATTTCAACCCCCGGGGTAAGAGTGATAATGAAATCATGCGCTTCTGTCGCTCCTTTATGACTGAATTGGCCAAGTATATCGGTCCGACTGTCGACGTGCCCGCTGGGGATATCGGAGTCGGAGCTCGAGAGATTGGCTACTTGTATGGTCAGTACAAGAGAATTCGTAATGAGCACACCGGAGCGATGACCGGCAAGGGTGTTGGGTACGGAGGATCTCTTATCCGACCTGAGGCTACAGGCTTTGGAGCGCTCTACTTTGGTCAAGCGATGCTCGCTACCAAGAACGACTCTTTGGAGGGAAAGCGAGTTGCCGTCAGTGGGTTTGGTAACGTAGCTTGGGGCGCAGTAATGAAAGCAAGCCAGCTGGGTGCGAAGGTTGTCACTATCAGCGGACCCGATGGATACATCTACGATGAAGAGGGTGTTGGCACCCCTGAGAAATGGGCGTACATGACGCTCTTACGCCTCTCCAATAATGACGTGGTCGCCCCCTATGCCGAGAAGTTCGGTGCCAAGTTTGTTCCCGGTCGCAAGCCTTGGGAGGTTCCTGTCGATCTCGCTCTTCCCTGTGCAATCCAGAATGAGCTGAACCTTGATGATGCGAAGGCCTTGGTTGCTAACGGAGTTAAATACGTGATTGAGGTCTCCAACATGGGGTGTCGCACCGAAGCGCTTGATTACTTCATTGAAAACCGAATTCCTTTTGCCCCAGGTAAAGCAGCAAATGCCGGCGGCGTTGCAGTCAGTGGCCTTGAGATGAGCCAGAATGCTAGCCATATCTCCTGGAGCGCTGAAGAGGTTGACGCAAAGCTGCACCAGATCATGGAAAAGATCCACGCATCCTGTGTTAACGAAGGAACACTGGAGGATGGATATATCGATTATGTGAAGGGAGCGAACATCACCAGCTTCAAAAAAGTCGCCGATGCGATGGTTCAATTAGGTTATTGAGCAAAAATATCTAAAAGAGAAGGCCTCCCAGTTGGGAGGTCTTCTTCATGGCGGACACTAGGTACACAGCATTTAAGAGGGTTTACACACACTGTGTGCAGTAGCAGCGGATAAAATAGTGCTGTGAAGGTGCTCATCAAAGAGAGGCTTCTTCCCTTATTAGATAAGGAATTGAAGCGATTGATGGGTAGATTTTCCTTGTCGTCCAAGCACGATTTATCAGAGTGATAGCTGATTTCTACAAAACCTATATAACACTATATGTAGCGTACTTGACTCTTATGTGCGCTATAAATGCTGTATTTGGACCTTGTCATCGGTATGTCTTCGTGCTATGGTGAACGAAGGTCGTCATACGATTTCACGAGTATATATTTCGAAACATAGCCATTGAGACAACATAAATATTGAGGGTGCACATGAGTTCAGCCAAGAATGCTTTGAGTACGTTAGGTCGCAAAATTTTCCTTGACCGCTACGCACTGAAGGATGTAAAGAAAGAGTCGCTTAGCGTAGGCGATATCGTCGTCGCCGTAAGTAATCCAGCAACTGGACAGCGGGAAATAGGGACCGTAACCACCTTAGGTGAAGGTGATGAGATCACCGTTCTCCTTGATGATGGGATGGTTCTGAATGTAAAACGTGAAGACGTTGATAAGCCACTGGAGACCGACCCGGCACAGATGCTTGGCCGAGTAGCCAAGGGCATCGCTGCCGTGGAGAAGAAGGCGAAGCAGGCCGAATGGGAGAAGGAGTTCGGCTGGCTTTTGCAGGATTGGAAATTTGTTCCTGCCGGCCGAATCCTTACCGGTGCAGGCACCGACCAGAACCTTACCTACTTCAACTGTTATGTCATTCCCTCCCCTAAGGACAGCCGTGGAGGTATTATCGCCTCACTGGGACAGATGACTGAGATCATGAGCCGCGGTGGCGGGGTGGGGATGAACATCTCCTCGTTGAGGCCACGACACAGCTATGTGAAGGGCGTCAATGGCCGATCCAGTGGATCGGTGAGCTGGGGCGGGCTCTTTAGCTTTGTCACCGGCTTGATTGAACAGGGGGGGTCCCGCCGCGGAGCGTTGATGTTGATCCTCAACGACTGGCACCCGGACATCCTGGACTTCATCAACAGCAAGCGTGAGATGGGTAAGATCACCAACGCCAACATCAGCGTAGGTATCAGCGATGCCTTTATGGATGCGGTGAAGAGTGACGGTGATTGGGAGACTTGCTTTCCGGATACCTCTGATCCTCACTACAACAAGGAGTGGGACGGGGACTTGGACAAGTGGAAGGCTGCAGGACGCAAGGTCATCGGCTACCGCAAGTACAAGGCTCGGGAGATCTGGGACGCTATCGTTGAGAGTGCATGGGCGAGTGCTGAGCCCGGTGTTTTCTTCATCGATCGCTATAACCAGATGTCCAACTCCTACTACTACTCCTCGATTCTCTCCACTAACCCGTGTGGTGAGCAGGGCCTTCCTCCTTGGGGAGTCTGTAACCTTGGGGCGATCAATCTCAGTCAGTTCGTACAGGACAAGCAGGTCCTCTACAAGGAGCTCGGTCGTGCTGTGCGCGCAGCTGTCCGCTTCCTCGATAACGTGATCGACGATACCCCGTACTTCTTCGAAGAGAATGAGCAACAGCAGAAGAGTGAGCGACGTATCGGCCTTGGTACAATGGGTCTTGCCGATATGCTTATCAAGATGGAGCTCGCCTACGGAAGCGATCAATCACTAGCCTTCATCGACGAACTCTTCAAGTTCATCTGTATTGAGGCATATGAGGAGTCCAGTGACTTAGCCCTTGAGAAGGGAAGCTTCCCCCTCTTTGATGCTGAGAAGCTGCTCCAAAGTGGCTTCATGCTACAGCTTCCTGAAGAGTTGCGCGAAAAGATTCGCCGCCAGGGCCTGCGTAACGTAACACTGCTTACCCAAGCGCCGACCGGCACTACCGGTACGATGGTGGGAACCTCCACCGGTATTGAGCCCTACTACTTCTGGGAGTGGGAGCGAACCGGGCGGATGGGAACGAACATTGAGCGTGTGCAGGTCTATGAGGATTGGGTCAAGGAGAATCCTGGCCAACCCAAGCCTTCTTACTTTGTCAGTGCAATGGACCTTGCCCCTGAAGGACACGTGCGCGTACAGGCAGCAATCCAGAAGTGGGTCGACTCCTCGATTTCCAAGACAGGCAACACCCCTCGTGAATATACCGTCGAGCAGACCGGTAAGCTCTACGAGTTGTTGTATGACCTGGGATGTAAGGGTGGGACTACCTATCGTGATGGATCTCGGGACACCCAAGTACTCACCGTCAAGAAAGAGGAAGAAGAGACCAAGGCTGAACCGGTTCGCATCAGCGAGCCAAAGAGCCGAGTCCGCTCGACAGTGCTGCACGGAACCACCTACCGCAAAGCCACTCCGATTGGCACTGCCTACATCACCGTCAACTGCGATGGACCGGAGCCAGCTGATATCTTTGAAGTCTTCATCAATGTGGCGAAGGTCGGCAGTGACGTAGCTGCAGATGCGGAAGGACTCGGGCGGCTGATCAGCTTGATCCTTCGCATGCCCAGCCCCCTTAATCCTACCCAACGTGCCCAGGCGATCATTGCCCAGCTCAAGGGTATCGGAAGTGGACGCTCGATGGGCTTTGGTAAGAATCGGGTGATGAGTCTTCCTGACGCTGTGGCACAGGTGCTGGAACAACACCTTGGATCCTCCAACGGAAATGGCCAACTGGCCAGCGGACTTCCGGATGAAGAGGATGAGGAGGATGACACCTTACAACTCGATCTGGGCCTATCAAGTGCCCAGAGCGTAACACCAGATATCTGCCCGGTATGTGGCAACGTGACCTTCGTGAATATTGAAGGGTGTAAGAAGTGTTTCTCCTGTGGATACAGTGAGTGTTGAGCTTCGTAATCTTAACAAAAGACCCCGTCGTAATGACGGGGTTTTTACTTGAGAAATACTCGGTTCAACTCTATTGTGCACAACCTGCCTTTTCCGAGTGAAATACTAGCTAAGAGAATACCCGTCAAGGAAATCTTTTTTTGTGCATGTTGCAAATAATGCCATATTGGTCTATCATTGGTTCTTGGAAAATTCCGCGTAGAATTTTCGGTTATGTCGTGCAATTAGACGACCACTTCTTGGTCGTTTCAAATACTGTTTTATGGAGTGCCAACATGGGTAACAAACAAAGGGTTACTATTGACGGAAACACCGCTGCTGCGCATATAGCCTATGCCTTCAGTGAGGTGGCCGCAATCTATCCGATCACCCCTTCTTCTCCGATGGGAGAGCTTGCTGACGCTTGGCAGAGCGTCAATCGTAAGAATCTATGGGGCAAACCGGTAGAGGTCGTTGAAATGCAGAGTGAAGCCGGTGCTGCCGGTGCTGTCCACGGCTCTCTTGCCGCCGGTGCTATGACCACCACCTTTACCGCAAGCCAGGGATTGCTTCTGATGATCCCCAACATGCATAAGATTGCCGGAGAGATGATTCCGACTGTCTTCCACGTCTCGGCTCGAAGCCTTGCAGCCCAGTCGCTGTCAATCTTCGGTGACCACTCAGACGTAATGAGCTGCCGCAACACCGGTTTTGCCATGACCGCAGCCAACAACGTCCAGGAAACCATGGACCTTGCCCTCGTTGCCCACTTGGCCACCCTCGAAGCCCAGGTTCCTTTCCTCAGCTTCTTCGATGGTTTCAGGACCAGCCACGAACTCTCCAAGGTTGAAGAGATCTCCTACGATGAGATCAGAGGCCTTGTCAACGAAGAGCACGTACGCCGCTTCCGTGACCGCGCAATGCGCCCCGAGAAGCCGATGCTTCGCGTAGCAGCTCAGAACGAGGACGTTTACTTCCAGGGTCGTGAGACCGTCAACCCCTACTACGATGCACTCCCTGAGATGGTGCAGAAGTACATGGACAAGGTTGCTAAGCTCACTGGCCGTGCCTACCACCTCTTCGACTACGTCGGAGCAAAGGATGCCACCGAAGTGGTCATCATCATGGGTAGTGCCGCTGACACCTTTGAGTGGGCAAGTGACTACATCAACAAGAAGGGTGGAAAGACCGGTGTTCTGAAGGTTCGCCTCTATCGCCCGTTCAGTGCCAAGCACTTTGTCGCAGCCCTTCCAGAAAGCGTCAAGCGTGTAGCAGTCATGGACCGCACCAAGGAGCCCGGCTCCCTCGGTGAGCCACTCTACCAGGATGTCATCACCGCTCTGAGCCAGATGGATCGCAATGGTATCAAGGTCATTGGTGGTCGCTACGGTCTTTCCAGTAAGGACTTCACCCCAACGCACGCCAAGGCAGTCTTCGACCACCTCGCAGGCGAGGCCTTCAGCAACTTCACCGTTGGTATCAACGATGACGTTACCGGTCGCTCGATTCCCATCAAGGAGCGGATCAACGTCGTTCCTGAAGATGTCGTCTCCTGCATGTTCTGGGGTCTGGGCAGTGACGGAACCGTCGGTGCTAACCAGAACTCCATTAAGATCATCGGTGACAACACTGACATGAATGCCCAGGCATACTTCTCCTACGACTCCAAGAAGAGTGGTGGAATCACAGTCAGTCACCTGCGTTTCGGCACCAGCAGCCTGAAGATGCCCTGGCTTGTCGACCATGCCGACTTTGTCGCTTGTCACAACCCAGCATACATCGGCCGCTACGACATGCTCGGACCGCTGAATGAGGGCGGAGTCTTCCTGCTTAACAGCCAGATTCCTTCCGATGAGGTCTTCTCACACCTCACCCGCAAGATGCAGGAGCAGATCATCGAGAAGAAGATTCGCTTCTACAACATCAACGCACTTGAGATTGCTGAGAACGCAGGCCTCGGGACCCGAATCAACACTGTCATGCAGGCTGCCTTCTTTAAGATCAGTGAGGTCCTTCCTGAGAAGCAGGCCATTGACCTGGTCAAGCAGTACATCCATGACACCTTCATCACCCGGGGTGAAGAGATTGTTAAGAAGAACTGGGTTGCCGTAGACGGAGCAAGCGATGCTCTGCACCAGGTGGTTATCCCAAAGACGATCACCGAAAGCTACGAGCCCAAGCGCCTCGTACCCGATGATTCCAACGATTTCGTTCAGAATATCGTTGAGAAGATCATGCACCTTGAAGGCAATGAGATCCCAGTCTCCCAGATGTCCTTCGATGGCACCCTGCCTACCGCAACGGCAAAGCTGGAGAAGCGTGGCGTAGCCCCCTTCATCCCCCATTGGATCGCAGAGAACTGCATCCAGTGTAACCAGTGTGTCCAGAGCTGTCCGCACGCCGCCATCAGGGCAAAGCAGATCGATCCTGCTGACCTGAAGGGAGCACCTGAAACCTTCAACGTCCTCAAGTCGATCTCCAAGAACGATCGCGACCTACAGTACAAGATCCAGGTGTACACCGAGGACTGTCAGGGTTGTGGCGTCTGTATCGAGACTTGTCCGAGCAAGGAGAAGTCCTTGGTCTTCAGCCCAATCGCCGTCGAGCGTGAGGCCGGTGAAGTCGCAAACGCCGAGTTCTTCGAGGACCTTCCCTACGACGTGCTCGATGGATCAGCACTTACCACCCTCAAGGGCATGCAGTTCAAGCAGCCGCTCTTTGAGTTCAGTGGCGCCTGTGCCGGCTGTGGTGAGACTCCGTACGTCAAGCTTGTCTCCCAGATTTGTGGTGAACGCATGGTCGTTGCAAACGCAACCGGCTGTTCCTCGATCTATAGTGGAACCTTCCCGACCACCCCGTACACCGTACGTCAGAGCGATGGACAAGGTCCTTCATGGGGTAACAGCCTCTTTGAAGACAACGCCGAGTATGGGTTGGGTATGCGTCTTGCTATCGACAGCAACCGCGAACAGCTTCGCCTTTACATCGACCAGCTCTTCGCAATGGGCACCACCGATGCACTGAAGAGTGCCATCGAGGCTTCCCTTGCAGTTTGGGAGGATGCCGGCGATGAGGCTAACGAAGCCCAGAAGGTCGTCAAGGCAGCTCTCGCCGATGCTATCGCCGCTGCAAAGAGTGACGAAGAGAAGGCACTGCTTGCCAAGATCGATGAGCTGAAAGACTACTTTGCTGACAAGGTTGTCTGGATCATCGGTGGAGACGGATGGGCCTACGACATCGGATTCGGTGGTGTAGACCACGTTCTGGCCAGCGGCCGCAACGTAAACATCCTGGTCCTCGATACCGAGGTGTACTCCAACACCGGTGGACAGGCCTCCAAGGCTACTCCGATTGCAGCAGTGGCGAAGTTCGCTACCGCAGGTAAGGAGATTGGCAAGAAGAACATGGGCTTCATGGCAATGACCTACGGTCACGCATATGTTGCCTCGATCTCGATGGGAGCCAACCGAATGCACACCCAGCGTGCGCTGATGGAAGCTGTCGCCCACAAGGGACCGTCGATCGTCTTCGCTTACTCTCCCTGTATCAACCATGGTATCAACATGCGTTACAGCCAGGTTGAGATGAAGAACGCCGTCGAGTGTGGCTACTGGCCTCTGTATCGCTTCAACCCTGCCCTCGAGGAAGGAAAGCGATTCAGCTGGGATGCCCGGCCGATCAAGGGTGACTTCCAACAGTTCATCAAGGGTGAGACCCGGTACAAGTCCTTGTACAAGACGAACCCTGAGAACGCTGAAGCACTCTTCGCCCGTGCCGAGGAGGATGCACTCAGACGCTGGAACTTCTACGAGAAGATCGGGCCTTTGATGTAAGCCAAATCAACACAACAAACCATGGGGGCTGCCGTTTGGCAGCCCTCAATTATTCAATCCAATCGATGATGCTTTTCGAGCCGAAGAGTAATGCCCGTCTCAGTAACCACTCTTCTCACTCTGTGGATATAGTAAAAACTCTCTGACAAATAAGATTGACCCTCACACTCAGGCAAGGGTCGAAAAATGATAAAGTCCCTGAATGGAGCTTACTGCTTGGCCATCTTGCGGAAGGTGGCGCTGTTTTGCATCAGGTCATCATAGGTACCATGAGAGACGATGTTGCCATCTTTCATCATATAGATGACATCACAGTTCTGCACTGTGGAAAGGCGGTGGGCAATCATAATAACCGTACGATCTTGAGAGGCACTCTTGATGGCGTCCATGACCTCAGTCTCAGTAATGCCGTCTAGTGAACTGGTTGCTTCATCGAGGACAAGCACCGGAGGATTGTCATAGAGGGCACGCGCGAGGCCGATGCGTTGGCGTTGGCCTCCGCTGAGCCTAATTCCTCGTTCTCCGATAACCGTATCATATCCATCCTTCATCTGGCCTGTGATGAAGTCATCCATCGCTGCAATCTTGGCGGCAGCGATGACTCGCTCTCGATCAATCTCAGAGTCCTTCAGACCAAATGCTATGTTGCGTTCCACCGTATCATCGCTGAGGAAGATATCTTGGGGTACATACCCGATGGTTTGTTGCCAGCGGCGTACAAGGTCTCCCTCAATCTTCTGCCCATCGACCAAGAGCTCACCTTCCTGGGCAACTAACAGGCCGAGGATGATATCGATAAGGGTGGTCTTTCCGCTTCCCGTCGCTCCTACAAAAGCGACGGTCGTATTCTTCTTGATAGTGACCGATACCTGGTTGAGGACGGCAATGGAGGTTTCAGGATAGGAGAATTTAATCTCTTTGAGCGCTACCGAATCGTTGAGATCCATCGGCTTTGCCCTGCCCGGTCCCTTGGTATCCTTTTTGTGGATCAGATCATCGTAGAGGGTGTCCAGGATCGGCTGGTTGAAGTAGATGGAGGTAACAGAGCCAAAGATTGCCTGCATTGCCGGCAAGAGTCGGTAACCAGCGAAGGCAAAGAG
>Ga0265293_10006714_pt1 | contig 18144 bp, 15 predicted proteins | sample Munlanlewell138R_FD_192505 | JGI IMG/M metagenome (GOLD analysis project Ga0265293, IMG submission 192505) | Leachate microbial communities from a municipal landfill in Southern Ontario, Canada - Leachate well 138R | ecosystem: Engineered > Solid waste > Landfill > Unclassified | place: Canada...
TGAGTTTGCTGGCGAATCTCTACGCAGGCGCTGTCAATTTGCGTCAGTGCTGTATGGCTGGCCTCGTAGAGACGGACGCCGGCATCGGTGAGTTTAATGCCGCGACCTTGTTTGCTCAGTAAGGCTACGCTTAAATGCTCTTCCAGCTGCTTAACTTGGCGACTGACTGCACCATGAGTAACATGCAGCTCTTTAGCCGCAAGGGTGATGCTATGTAAGCGAGCGCTGGCTTCAAAGGCTTTTAAAGCGTTGAGCGGTGGTAAGTTAAAATGATCAGACATGTGAGTTTTCCTAACCTATTGCTGCAATCATATCGCTTTTCCTAAGTAACGCTATCAGGTAGTTTAGTCGCCATAGTACTATTTTAATTAGATTCGGGAGTCGGCGATGAGTTCTTTATGTAATAGCCCTGATAAGCAGGGTTTGTTTGGTGATTTTGGCGGCCAATATGTTGCAGAAACCTTGATGCCATTGATTCTTGAGTTAGGTCGCGAGTATGAACAGGCTAAGGACGATCCAGCCTTTAAGAACGAGTTGGCCTATTTTCAGCGCGACTATGTCGGTCGCCCGAGTCCACTGTATTTTGCTGAACGCTTAACAGAGCATTGCGCTGGTGCAAAAATTTTCCTTAAGCGCGAAGAACTCAATCACACTGGCGCGCATAAAATTAATAACTGTATAGGCCAGATCCTGTTAGCCCGACGCATGGGTAAAAAGCGCATCATTGCTGAAACCGGTGCAGGTATGCACGGTGTTGCTACTGCGACTGTCGCTGCACGTTTCGGTTTGCAGTGCGTGATTTATATGGGTACCACGGATATTGATCGCCAGCAGGCCAACGTCTTCAGAATGAAGCTACTGGGTGCCGAAGTGCGTCCTGTCGTGGCCGGTACCGGTACGCTTAAAGATGCGATGAATGAGGCGCTGCGTGATTGGGTCACCAATGTTGCCGATACGTACTATTTGATTGGTACGGTGGCTGGCCCACACCCCTACCCGGCTATGGTGCGTGATTTCCAAGCGGTGATAGGTAAAGAAACACGTGAGCAACTGCAGGCGCAAGAAGGCCGTCTGCCTGACAGTCTGGTTGCCTGCATTGGTGGTGGCTCAAATGCGTTGGGTTTATTCCATCCTTTCTTGGATGATGACAGCGTAACCATGATTGGTGTTGAGGCGGCGGGTCACGGTATTGAAACCGGTGCGCATGCTGCTAGCTTACAAGGCGGTAGCCCTGGAGTATTGCACGGTAACCGTACCTATCTGCTGCAAGATGATGATGGGCAAATTGTCGATGCGCATTCAATTTCTGCAGGGTTGGATTACCCAGGCATTGGCCCTGAGCACTCGTGGTTGCATGATATTGGCCGAGTGGAATACACCTCAATTAAAGATGATGAAGCCTTAGCGGCCTTCCACCTGTGCTGTAAATTAGAAGGTATTATTCCAGCGCTGGAATCAGCACACACTTTAGCTGAAGTATTTAAGCGTGCGCCACAGTTGCCCAAAGAGCACTTAATGGTGGTGAACTTATCGGGCCGTGGCGATAAAGATATGCAAACAGTGATGCATCACTTTGAGCAACAGGAGTTGAAGTTATGAGCCGTATTGAAGCTTGTTTTGCGCAACTTAAACAACAAAACCGCGCGGCACTGGTCACTTTCGTCACCGCTGGTGATCCAGATTACACGACAGCGATGCGAATCTTTAGAGGTTTACCAGCCGCCGGTGCCGATGTGATTGAGCTGGGTATGCCCTTTACTGATCCTATGGCTGATGGCCCGGCGATTCAGCTAGCCAATATTCGTTCTTTGAAAAACGGCCAGACGTTAACTAAAACTCTGCAGATGGTGCGTGAGTTTCGTGAAAAAAACCAACATACCCCAGTGGTACTGATGGGCTACTTTAATCCGATCCATCACTACGGTGTGCCACTGTTTATTGAGGATGCTAAAGCGGCAGGTGTAGATGGTTTGATTATTGTTGATTTACCGCCTGAGCATAACGCTGATTTTTGTGATCCTGCACAAGCCGCAGGCTTGGATTTTATCCGCTTAACCACGCCAACTACGGATGATGTGCGTTTGCCTAAGGTGCTCAATAACAGTTCTGGCTTTGTTTACTACGTTTCGGTTGCAGGAGTGACCGGTGGTAGCTCGGCAACGATGGAGCATATTGAACAAGCTGTGACGCGCTTGCGTCGCCATACTGAGTTGCCAGTGTGCATTGGCTTTGGTATTCGCACGCCTGAACATGCGGCTAATATTGCTCGCTTAGCTGATGGTGCGGTGGTCGGTTCTGCCTTTGTTGATTTAATTGCACAGGCTGCGACACCCGATATCGCAGTGAATGGCGTGCTCAAACTCTGCCGTGCGTTGGCTGACGGTGTTCACTGTGCGCGTGACTAGCACACAGTAAACCCGGGATGGGCGCTAAGGCTTAAGGACGTGGGCCGAATAGCTCAATCAGCTGTTCGCCCTGCGGTGCACCAGGGTGCATTTGCAGCATGCCGGTTGCATCAAGGTATAAAATAGCCGGTGTGCCGCTGGCGCCTACGGTGGCCATCAGTTGTTGGTTGTCATCCAGCTGTTGGCGCTGTTTGGTCTCAATTGTTTTTGCTTCTTTGGCAGGGTTTTTACCACTTTCATTGCCTTCTAAAGCAGCTTTCGGATCTTTAGCACTGAGCAAGTAAGCGGCTTTCTTTTGGCTGCTGTCGCCCAGTGTGCCAACCATCACGTGCCGCAGTTGCACTTTACCGGCATCAACCCATGGACGCGCATCTTTCCAGAAACGTTTGCAGTATGGGCAGTTTGGGTCGGTAAAGACATACACAATTTGTTCTGCCTTGTCAGAGCCATCGGCAATCCAGCTACTGTTTTTGAGATTGTCCCACATGACTTTGCTTTGTGGACGGCTGACTTTTTCTTCTAACACAGCGCCGGTTAAATCTTCACCTGCGGCGTTAAGTAAGCTGCCGATCAGCGCGTGCTTACCGTCTTCAGTCACATATAAAGCCAGTGGGCGGCCGTTAAATAGTGCTGTGTAACCAGTTAAGCCGCTCGGTGCATCAAAGCGCTCTAAGACTTCCACACCACGCTCGCGCATGGCCTCTACAGGTGCTGGGTACTTTTCTGCCTGAGCCATGATGGGCAGCGTTAGCAGTGCTAGCGCCGGTAAGATTTTTTTAAATGTCATCGTTATTCCTCTTGATTAATGTGCTGTGTTTCTGCGCTGATGTGGCGTAATGCATGCTTTAAACTGGCATGCGATAACTCACCTAAATGGTTGTTTTTCAACAGTCCATCGGCACTGTAAAACAATGTGGTCGGTAAAGATAATGAACCTACTGCCTGACCAAGACGCCCGCTCGTATCGAGCAGGTTGTTACGTAAACTCAGTTGTTGTTGCGCTAAGAACTTCTCAACTAAAATTTGTCCTTCGCCCTGGTTAACAAAGACAAAGCGAATATCAGGATTGGCCTCTTGTGCTGCGGCGAGTACAGGCATTTCTCGACGGCATGGTGGACACCAAGTGGCCCATAAGTTAATTACCAGTGGCTTACCCGCCAAGTCTTGCAGTGACAGGGGTTGGCCGTCAATATCACGTACGGATATATCAGGTATTTGTTGACTGCTGTGCAAAGCATTGAGGACTGCGAAAGTCGCACCCCAAGCCATCAGGCCGATACAGACGCCGATGACTAACGGCGCACGCAAAGATGCTTGTCGCCACGCTTTATACAGCCCGACCAGAACCGCCGCGATTAAGCCGGGCAGTAATAAAAAACCACCGTCACGAATATCAATGATCTGCCAAATGTTGTCGCGGTACTGTTGAAAGTACTGAATTACAAATGCGCTACGTGCCACCAATGCACCGATAAATAGCATACTGAATAAAGCCGACTCAGGATTGCCGCCGCGCTTTCTACCAATCAGCCAACCGCTGAACCATGCAATAAAAAAGGCACCATAAAGCAGTGCTAAATCCATAGGGATGGCCAAAGGGCCTAGATTAAAACTTAACATTAACTGTCCTTTTGAGCGCCGTTTAAGTGCTGTAAAAACTCACTAGCTGACACTTCACCGGTGATGCGTTGAGTGCGTTGTTCTGATCCTTGCGGGTTTATAAACAAAATAGTCGGAGGTCCCATAATCTGTAAGTCTTTCATTAACTGCTGTTGCTCAGCGCTATTTAAAGTGACATCGGCTTGCAGTAAGCGCATATCAGCTAAAGCACTTTGTACGTCAGGCTTAGCAAACACAGTTTTTTCCATCACTTTGCATGAGACACACCAGTCTGCATAAAAGTCCAATAGCACCCATGTTCCGTCCTGCTCGGCTTGCTTGAGTTGTGCTTGCAACTGCTGCACATCAGCAAAGCGCTGCATACTCTGTGAGTTAGATAATGGGCTGCTTGGCGCGCTAAAATTGGCCAGTGGACGTAAAGGGTCGTCGCCACCTGCCGCTGAGCCGAATAACAGTATGCCCGCCCAAATACCGAGCAGTAAGGCAATATAACGGCTCATAAAACGCCAGTTAGGTCGCTCAATATGACTGACCTGCACTGCAACAGCTAACAGTAATGCACCCCATAAACCTAGAAATAGCGGGCCGGTTAATACTGGACGCACGACAATAATTGCGGTGGCTAATAAGGCATAACCAAACACGCGGTTAACACTTTGCATCCAGTTGCCGGGTTTAGGTAACCAGCGCATACCAATAGTAATCGCCAGCAACAAGGGTATGCCACTGCCCAAGCCCAGTGAAAACAGGGCTAAACCACCGCGCACACCATCACCGCTCTGGGCGATATATAACAGTGCTCCGGCCAGCGGTGCAGTCATGCAGGGACCCACCAGTAAGGCCGACAAAGCGCCTAAACTGGCGGCACCAATTAAACTACCGCCCTTAAGTTTTTGATCTGTGCCCTGTAAGCGTTCACGGATAAAGCTTGGCAGTTGTAAGGTAAAGACACCAAATTGCGCTAAGGCTAAGAGAATAAAAATACCGGCAAAAGGCAGTAACAACCAAGGTTGCTGCAGTGCTGCTGAGAGGTTACTGCCAAGACTTGCGGCAAGTACACCCAGTGCTGCGTACATTAATGCCATGGGTAGGACAAAGGCGATACCCAGTTTTGCGCCCTGCCAACCGCCCTTTTTTGAACCGGCAATAACGCTGGTCAGGATCGGCAGCATGGGTAACATGCATGGGGTAAAGGCCAGCAATACACCCATCATAAAGAAGGCGGCTATGCTCAACAGTAGGCTGGAGTCGGCTAAACGCTCAGCAATCGATTGGTCTTCAGCGAGAGTAGCGTTTGCCCCACTAGTGGATGCATTGGCAACATTGATAGCGTCAGCGTTAGCAAAACTTGCCGTTTGCGGTGGGTAACATAAGCCCGCATCAGCGCAGCCTTGCCATGTCACTTGTAAAGGATGTTTTAGATCTGGGTGTAATGGCAGCTGTAAAAGTTGACGATACACGTGTGTATCACCAAAAAACTCATCGGAATGATTAATGCCCTCTGGGTAATCAATCGCTACAGTGTTGCCATCTGCATCGGTAATGCCGAGTCGATCTCTATATAAATAGTGATCAGCAGCAATTTGCCACACTACCATCTTGGGTTCGAGATCATCCAGTAGTTCAATGCGAAAGGCTTCTTCGACAGGTAAAAAGTCGTACTGATTACTGGTAAATGCGTGCGTTAAACTACTGAGCAGTAGTAATGAGGCAATAAACAAAGCGCGCATAAGTGATGTCCTAGTGAATTTGTACTGACTATGCGGCTGTTCTATTAAGACAACATTAACAGTTAAGTTATGCTTAAAGTATTGTAGGCTGTGCCGATTACATTGTTTGCCATAGTATTGCTTGACTGGGGTTGAGGCTTGACGGGTTTATGCATATTTTGTTGGTCGAAGATGATCTGTTAATTGCTCAGGGTTTAGTGGCTGGTTTGCAATTGCAGGGTTTTAGCCTCGATCATCTGGCCCATGCTGGCGCTGCTGAGCAAGCCCTGCAATTAGGGCATTTTGATGCCATGATCCTTGATCTTGGTTTGCCGGATGAAGATGGTTTGCATTTATTAACGCGTCTACGCAGCCAAGGTGTGACATTGCCTGTGCTTATCTTAAGTGCGCGTGACTCAGTGCTGCAGCGTGTCGAAGGCTTGCAAGCGGGTGCAGATGACTATCTGCTTAAACCATTTGATTTACGTGAGCTAGCAGCACGATTGCACAGTTTATTAAGGCGTAGCAGTGGCCGCAGTACCCACTTAATTGAGTATCAAGGTTTAACCTTTGACCCGAGTACGCGTGAGGTTACCCTACATGGTCATGCTGTTGCTTTATCACGTCGTGAGCAAGCGCTGCTCGGTGCACTATTACAAAATCCCGGGCACATATTAAGTGCTGAGCAGTTGCAAGACTGTCTGTATGGGCTGGGGGATGGTGTGGAAAGCAATGCCATCAACGTGCATATCTATAATTTACGGCGCAAATTAGGCAGTGAGGTGGTGAAGACCGTGCGCGGTTTAGGCTATCGAATGGGTGTACCACATGAGCCTGCGTAAGCGTTTATTGCTGATTTTAGGCGGAACTTTTATTGTCTTGTGGAGCTTGGCTGCGCTGTGGCTGCTGGGTGATTTGCGCCGTGAAGTGACTGTAGCCCTTGATGAGCGTTTAGCCTCATCGGCACGCATGGTCGCTGGCTTGCTAGAGCAGTTGCCGCAACCGTTGCCAACCCAGCAAACCAGTCCACTCAATGCCGTTGAACTAGGCTTACAAAGTGGTTTGGTTTGCCAAGTACGTTCGTTACGTGGCGAGGTTTTGGTACGCACGCCGAATATGCCACAAGCGACTTTGGCTGAGCACGGTGTGGGTTTTCATGAGGTCAGTATTGGTCAGGAACGCTGGCGTAGTTTTACTTTAAAGCGTCAGCATTTATGGGTGACCACCGCGGATCGCGTTGATGAGCGTGAAACACTGCAGTCGGCTATTTTAATTGCCGCTGCCCTGCCCGTGGCTTTTGCCTTGCTGGGCAGTTTAGTGTTGATTTGGTTTGGGATTGGTCGTGGTTTAGCACCGCTGCAACGCTTACGTGAACTGTTGGCACAGCGTGATGCCGAGGATCTACAGCCGCTGCATGTACAAGGCTTACCTAAAGATTTACAGCCGTTGGTGGCCACGCTGAATCAATTGTTTACGCGCATTTGTGCAGCCTTAGAGCGTGAGCGGCGCTTTACCAATGATGCCGCGCATGAACTGCGCACACCGCTGACAGCAATTAAAACCCATTTACAAGTCGCACAAATGAGCTCTGGTGCTGGTGCTGAGAATGCTTTGCAGAAAGCCGAAACAGCTGTTGATCGCATGCACAATGGCTTGCAGCAATTATTGTTATTGGCGCGGGTAGAGAGCGCACAAGATTTCGATAAGGACGGACAAGTCAGTGCGCAGACCTTAGCGCGGCATGCTCTTGCTGATCTGATTGGCGTGCCCGGTTATCAACGCATTGAAGTGGTTAATGAACTCAGCGCTGAGGTGTACGTCGCTGTGCCTGAGTCCTTGGCGGTGGCATCACTGCGTAATTTACTGGATAACGCTTTACGCTACAGCCCAGCTGATAGCCGTGTTGAGTTGTTTATCGGCGTGGATCAACAGCGCCTGCTATTGCGAGTGCGCGATGCCGGTAGCGGTTTAACCGAGGCACACATTGCACAGGCTAAACAACGCTTTTGGCGTACATCCAGTGGGCAATCTGGCAGCGGTCTTGGCTTGGCGATTGTACAAGCAGTGACTGAGCGTTACGGTGGTGAACTGTGCTTACAAGCAGCGCCTACTGGTGGTTTAGACGCTGCATTGTATTTGCCTTTGAGCCAGAGTTAATACCAGACTATTGACTGGCTAAGGTCTGCTGACGTTCTTGTTGCTTAGCTTTTTTGTAGCTTAATGCCGAGGCCGGTACTGGCGTGATGGTGCCCGTTTCGAGCCACTTTTTCAGACGATTGGCGTCGGCCATATGGGTGTACTTGCCAAAGGCATCCAGAACTACAAAGGCGACTGGGCGCTTATTCATCTCAGTACTCATAACCAAGCAGTGCCCTGCGCTGTTAGTAAAGCCGGTTTTACTCACTTGAATAGTCCAGCTGTCTTTACGCACTAAGGCATTGGTGTTACGAAAACCTAAAGTGTAATTAGGTTTGCTAAAAGCGACTGTTTTTTCTTCAGTGGTACTGAACTGGCGAATCAGTGGATATTGTTGTGCGGCTTTAAGCAGCAGAACTAAATCATGGGCGCTGGATACATTGTCTTCAGACAATCCTGTTGGCTCTACAAAGCGCGTGTTGTGCATACCCAGCGCTTGTGCTTTAGCATTCATCGCCTGAATAAAGGCATTGTGACCGCCGCGGTAGTGGTGCGCTAAACTGGCTGCTGCGCGGTTTTCTGATGACATTAAAGTAATCAGCAGAGTGTCTTTGCGGCTCAGTTGACTGCCGACTCTTACCCTTGAAAAAACGCCCTGCATCTCTGCCGTGTCTTTAATGACGATAGGGAGTTTTTCCTCTAACGATTGCTTGGCATCAATGGCCACCATCGCAGTCATCAGCTTAGTGACAGAAGCAATAGGCGCAACAAAGTTAGGGTTGCTGGAGTAGAGAATTTGATTGGTTTTTAAATCGATTAACAAGGCGCTACCAGCGGCAAGCTCTTGCTGTGGAGCGGTGTTTTGCAGAGCTGAGGCTACAGCATAGTGACTAGCCGATAAGAAACTGAGGGCTAGTAAGCCAGCTTTAAGAAGCGATTTGATCTTCACAAAAAATACTCAATATAGGTAGATCGCCTGCGTGTTAAGTAGGCATGGTGCATTCCTTGCGTTTAGGTATGTATGAGGAGGCATAATGACATAAAAAACGCGCTATCCCTATCTGTTGCAGATTTTATTATTGCAAAATATGTCGATGCGGTTTTGAACGGATTGCAGTTAAGGCGTGCAGCTTGATTGGGAGTTTGGGTTGTTCAAATCAGCGCTTTAAAACGCCACCGCTGTATCCATTGCGTGATACAGCGGTGGGCGCAGTACTTAGAAGTCTCTTAGAAGTCTAAGTTCGATACCGCTAAAGCGTTGTCTTCAATGAACGCGCGACGCGGTTCAACATGGTCGCCCATTAGGGTGTTGAAGATTTGATCAGCGGCAATTGCATCATCAATAGTGACTTGCAGCATACGGCGCTGGCTTGGATCCATAGTCGTTTCCCAGAGCTGTTCTGGGTTCATTTCACCAAGACCTTTATAACGCTGTACGCTTAAGCGACGGCTGCCTTCAGCAAGTAGCCAGTCCAGAGCTTCTTTAAAGGTGTGCACCGCCTGCTTGCGCTCACCGCGCATGACGTAGGCGTCATCTTCAAGTAAGTTATCCAGTTTGCTGCCCAGAGCCGTCACAGTGCGATAATCATTACTGGCGAAAAAGTCATGATTAAATAAAATATGGTTGGTTAAACCATGTGCTTTAATCTGTATTTCAGGTAACCAGTAGTTTCTTTCGCTATCATGACGTAAGCCAACAGTGTAAACCTCACCTGACTTTTCGACATTATCCATACGTGCTTGTAAGGTATCTAACCATGCCTGCATGGCTGCTTTATCAGTCAGTTGCTCAGGCTCAACACGAGGTAAATAAAGGAAGTTTTCCGTAATTTCTTTGGGGTAGAGACGTGACAGTCGCCCCAAGGTTTTCAATACTGAGCGGTATTCGTTGACCAAGTCTTCTAAGGCCGCCCCAGATAAACCCGGCGCGCTTGCGTTGACATGCAAGCTCGCATCTTCTAACGCTGCATTGGTGAGGTACTCATCCATCGCCTCATCATCTTTAAGGTACTGCTCTTGCTTGCCGCGTTTGACTTTATACAGTGGTGGCTGGGCAATATAGATGTAACCACGCTCAACAAGTTCAGGCAGTTGACGGAAGAAAAAGGTCAAAAGCAGCGTGCGAATGTGCGAACCATCGACATCAGCATCGGTCATGATAATGATGTTGTGATAGCGCAATTTGTCGATATTGTATTCATCGCGGCCAATACCACAGCCTAACGCTGTAATTAAAGTACCCACTTCTTGCGATGAAATCATTTTATCAAAGCGTGCTTTTTCTACGTTTAGAATCTTACCTTTAAGCGGCAAGATAGCTTGGGTTTTACGGTTACGCCCCTGCTTGGCTGAGCCGCCAGCAGAGTCCCCTTCGACAATGTAGAGTTCAGATAAGGCAGGGTCTTTCTCTTGGCAGTCAGCAAGCTTTCCAGGCAGGCCTGCAATATCTAGAGCACCTTTGCGGCGAGTCATTTCGCGGGCTTTACGCGCAGCTTCACGAGCACGTGCGGCATCAATCATTTTGCCAACAATGGCTCTTGCTTCAGCAGGGTTTTCTAACAAGTAATCGGCTAAGTGTTTGCCCATTTCTTGCTCGACAGCAGTTTTAACTTCTGATGAAACCAATTTGTCTTTGGTTTGCGAGCTAAATTTAGGGTCCGGGACTTTCACGGAAATGATTGCTGTTAAACCTTCGCGTGCATCATCACCGGTGGTGCTGACCTTATCTTTCTTACCTAAACCTTCAGCTTCGATATAGTTGTTCAGATGGCGTGTGAGTGCTGTGCGGAAACCGACTAAGTGGGCACCACCATCCCGCTGAGGAATGTTGTTAGTAAAACACTGTAGGTTTTCGTTAAAACCATCGTTCCACTGCATGGCAACTTCAACACCGATACCATCTTCTTCACGTTGTATAGAAAAGTGAAATATTTTATTTACTGTGGTTTTATTGGTATTTAAGTACTCAACGAAGGCTTTTAGGCCACCCTCATATTTAAACAGCTCTTCTTTGCCAGTGCGTTCATCTTTTAAATAAATGCCAACGCCTGAGTTGAGGAAGGATAATTCACGTAAGCGCTTGGCGAGAATCTCCCAGCTGAACTGAATATTGGCAAAGGTCTCAGGAGAAGGTTTGAAATGGATGCGTGTACCTGTCGCGTCAGTTTCGCCGATTGGCGCCATAGGTGCTTGTGGCACGCCATGGTGATAGGTTTGCTCCCAGACTTTACCTTGGCGGCGGATGGTCATAACCAGTACGCGTGACAGCGCGTTGACTACTGAAATACCTACGCCGTGCAGCCCACCAGATACTTTATAGCTGTTGTCGTCAAACTTACCGCCAGCATGCAGTACTGTCATAATAACTTCAGCGGCTGATATCCCTTCTTCTTTATGAATATCAACAGGAATGCCGCGGCCATTATCCTGTACGGTAATCGACTCGTCAGAATGAATGGTGATAGTGATCTCATCGCAATGGCCAGCTAAGGACTCGTCGATGGAGTTGTCTACGGTTTCAAAAACCATGTGATGTAGCCCAGTGCCGTCATCAGTATCACCGATATACATGCCAGGGCGTTTACGTACGGCGTCCAGACCTTTAAGTACTTTAATGCTGCTGGAATCATACGATCTTTCTTCGCTCATGCGGTCACTCCTGATGGTGTAATTTGACCTTGTTCCACGTGGAACAAAGAGACTGGGGTATCCGTTCGCCAGCCTGAACTCATTAATTGTTTGTCTACACAGGTAATAAATACCTGACATTTTAAATCATCTAACAGTTGGCACAGTGCCAACCTGTGCTGCTCATCTAGCTCTGAAGGTAAGTCATCAACAAGATAAATGCATTCATTGCGTCTAGCTTGAGAGAGCAAATAACCTTGAGCGATTCTAAGCGCGCAAATCACCAGCTTTTGCTGTCCTCTGGAGAGTATGTCAACAGCATTGTTTTTACCTACGCGTACTCTAAGATCAGCGCGTTGTGGGCCTGCTTGTGTATAGCCGAGCACCCTGTCGCGCTCTAGGTTCTTATCCAGCACGCTTTGCAATTCACTGGTTTTGTCCCAGCCTCGGAAATAACTCAACGTCAAACCGGGCAGATCTAGTAGTTTGGCCAACGTGTCTTCGAAGACGGGTTTTAATGTAAAAATGTAAGCACGGCGTAACTGGTCAATCTCATCGCTGGCGTTACACAGTTCTCTATCCCATGCCGCTATTACAGAGCGGTCCATTATACCATGACGCAGGCATGAGTTTCTTTGTCTTAAACTGGTCTGCAAACGCTGCCATGCAGAAATAAATTGATGTTCCACGTGGAACACACCCCAGTCTAAGAATTGGCGGCGCATTTTTGGCGAACCTTCCAGTAGACGAAAACTATCGGGATTGATCAGTTGTAATGGTAAAAGCTGAGCCAGTTGTGCTGTGCTGCGTGCATTTTGACCGTCAATACGAATACGCAATTCCGATTGGCGGTCACGGCTGATACCTAGATTGCTCTGGCTACCGTCACTGTGCAGTACCTGAGCAAATACTGTACAACTACTTTGTTCGTGCTGAATCATCGGTTGTAAGCGAGCGCTACGAAAAGACCGAGCCATAGCTAGAAGGTGAATAGCTTCGAGTACGCTGGTCTTGCCGCTACCATTATCGCCGTAGAGGATGTTGATGCGAGGAGATGGCGTTAGAGTCACCGGCAGCAAGTTGCGGATGCCGGTGATTTTCAGTTGGCCGATAGCCATACTAAGCGGTTGTTAGAGGCGCATAGGCATAACAACGTAAGAAGCACCGTCGTTGTCAGCCTCTTGGATGAGCGCACTGCTGTTTGAATCGGAGAGCACAATACTGATTTGCTCAGATGATGTGGCGCTGAGTACGTCGAGTAAGTAAGTGACATTAAAACCGATTTCTAAGGCATCACCGCTGTAGTCAACGCTAACTTCATCTTCTGCAACTTCTTGCTCTGGGTTATTAGCTTGGATTTTTAACAAGCCTGATTCAAGCTGCCAGCGAATGCCGCGATATTTTTCATTGGATAAAATTGAGGCACGGTTTAATGCTTCACGTAAATTTTGTCGATCAGCTAAAACGGTTTTATCGCCACCGCGTGGTAATACGCGCTCGTAGTCAGGGAATTTACCGTCTACCAGTTTAGAAATAAAGGTGAAGTCAGCCGTGGTTGCACGAATATAGTTGCTACCGAATACCACTGCGACCTCTGTAGCATCCTCAGTCATTAAGCGTGCAAGCTCTAATACACCTTTACGCGGCACAATAACCTGGTGCTGAATGTCCTCGCTGATCTGTGCAGGCACTGAGCACAAGGCAAGGCGGTGACCATCTGTCGCGACAGCACGTAATTGACCTTGTTTCGCCTCAAGCAATAAACCATTTAAATAGTAGCGTACATCTTGTTGCGCCATCGCGAAGCTGGTGCGCTCAATCAGGTGACGTACATGGCCTTGTTCAACGGTAAATGTCAGTGAGCCGGGTGTTTCCTCTGAGCATGGGAAGTCTGTGGCCGGTAAAGTGGTTAAGGTAAAGCGGCTGCGACCTGCTTTAATTAACACTTTTTGATCATCAACCTTGAAATCAATCAGCGCATCAGCTGGTAAGTTTTTACAGATATCCATGAGTTTACGCGCTGGTACAGTGATTTCACCTGGTTGCGCAGGCTCTTCTAGGGTGATGCGTGCGACCAGTTCGACTTCGCTGTCGGTACCCGTCATCGAGAGGTTCTGATCTTCGATGACGAGCAGTACGTTGGATAACACCGGCATGGTTTGCTTGCGCTCAACAACACCGGCCACCAGTTGCAGCGGTTTTAACAAAGCTTCGCGTTGAATGGTGAAGTGCATAGTTAGGTCCTTGCTCAAAAGTGCTGGCACTGCTGTTAAGTAGTTAACGTACGCAGTAGGTTTTTATAGTCTTCGCGGATATCTGCGTCGGTTTCGCTCAGTTCAGCAATTTTACGACAAGCGTGTAGCACTGTCGTATGGTCTCGGCCACCAAAAGCATCGCCAATCTCGGGCAAGCTGTGATTAGTAATTTCTTTGGCGAGCGCCATGGCCACTTGACGTGGACGGGCGACGGAGCGTGAACGGCGTTTGGATAAGATATCGGAAATCTTAATTTTGTAATATTCAGCTACAGTGCGTTGAATATTATCAATGCTGATCAGTTTGTCTTGTAGAGCCAGCAAGTCTTTGAGTGACTCGCGGATCAGCTCAACCGTGATCGGTTCATTAGTAAAGTGTGAGTGGGCAATCACCCGCTTCAAGGCACCTTCCAATTCTCGCACGTTCGAGCGAATGCGTTGGGCAATAAAGAACGCGCAATCATGTGACAGTTGCACCCTGCTCTGCTCGGCTTTCTTCATTAAAATAGCCACTCGAGTTTCCAGCTCAGGGGGTTCAACCGCAACCGTCAAGCCCCAGCCAAAGCGCGATTTCAGGCGTTCTTCAAGACCGTCAATTTCTTTAGGGTAGCGGTCACTGGTGAGGATGACCTGCTGGTTACCTTCAAGCAGCGCGTTAAAGGTATGGAAAAACTCTTCTTGTGAGCGCTCTTTTTTAGCAAAAAACTGAATGTCATCAATTAGTAGTGCATCGACTGAACGATAATAGTTTTTAAACTCATTGATGGCATTGTTTTGCAAGGCGCGAACCATATCGGCAACAAAACGCTCTGAGTGCAAATAAATCACTTTGGCGTTTGGGTTCTTTTGTAGTAAATGATTGCCAACCGCATGCATTAAGTGCGTCTTACCTAAGCCGACACCGCCGTATAAAAATAGTGGATTGTAGCCATGCTTAGGGTTATCAGCCACTTGCCAAGCTGCGGCTCGGGCTAATTGGTTTGATTTACCCTCAACGAAGCTGTCAAAAGTAAAGGAGCGATTGAGCGCACTGACATGCTTAATTGCCCCTTTAACAGGTGCAACAGGTGCTGTGCGCTCAACGCTGATATTCGCTGGCACATTATGATTGCTGTTGTGCATCATCGGCGTGCTTGGGCTCTGGGTCACAACGGGTTGTGGTGCTGGCGCGGGTGGCGGCGCAGAGGTGTGCATAGGATGGTTGGGTGCAGCAGCAGGCGCAGAGCTATTACTGCTGGTGCGCGACTTTGCTTTACTACCAATTTGTAGAGAAATCGGTGGTGCATTACCATCATTACGCTCAGCCATTAGTTCGAGTAAACGATTGATATATTTATCGTTAACCCAATCTAATACAAAGCGATTAGGTGCAAAAATATGCAGCTCATCACCCACTGCTTCAACTTGTAATGGACGGATCCAGGTGTTGAAATGCTGAGCAGGCAGTTCGTCGCGTAAAAAATCGACAGACTGTAGCCAAAGTTCGACAGACACAGAGATCCCTCAAGTAAAACATAAATATTACGATCTGCTATTGTAGCCGTCAGAGGTAAAGTTATCCACAGGCACAGTAAAAATAGCACAGAGTTTATAAGCGATAAATGCAGCACTGGCTGTTGCTGCGCCACGATTTAACAAACATTATTAGAGTGATGCGTATGATAACTCTGGGAGAGCTGTTTGCCTGGTTGCTGGTCGGGTTAATGATCGCTTGGTTCTGGCGCGGACACGGTGTACGTGAGCGTGCTTTGTGGTTCGTACGACAATATTGCGATAATGAAAAAGTGCAGCTATTGGATGGTAATGTGGCGTTCAAAGGCTGGCGCTTAATGCCTGACGGTAAAGGTCAAAAACGCTTAGCGCGCCTGTATGGTTTTGAGTTTACGGTGACCAGTCAAGAGCGCTTGGCCGGAACTGTGGCAATGTTTGGTCGGTATTTGGGGCGGGTTGAATTACAGGCCTACCCTATGTTGAACGATACTGAAAATCAGCAGGCAGATGTCGTTGTGCAGACACAAACGACTAGTGACGCACCATGCAGCAATGTTGTTGAGTTGCGCCATTGGCAAAGCAGCAAAAAGAGGGACACTGAGTAGTTTAAATGACCTTGTTGCCGAGCTTAGGCAGTGTTACTGCGCTGTTAAAGTGAAATCAATACGTTTGAGCCATTCTGCTTCTTTCTGGAAATCTGCCAGCGTGAGCGGATTATTATCCAGCCAATGCTCTGGAAAACGAATATGCAGGCTGTTTTGTTGAGCGGTTAACTGTAGGTCCGGTACTTCTTGCGTGCCGCGAATATGGTGCAGAAGAATCGCAAATCTTAATACAATACATAACTTCAACAGCTGTTGACCGTCCTCGGCGAACTCAGCAAAGCGCTCTTTAGGGATATTGCGCCGATGACCGCGTACCAATAGAGCCAGCATTTGTTGATCTTGACGTGAAAATCCAGATAGATCGGAGTGCTCAACTAAATAAGCACCATGCTTTTGGTAGTGGTAATGAGCAATATCTAAGCCTACTTCATGCACACGAGCAGCCCAGCTCAACATGTCGGCATGCCACTCAGCTTTGAGCTGCCAAGCATCTGCTACCTGATCCAGCGCTTCGAGGGCCTTACATTCAACTTTTTGCGCATGCTCAAGATCAACATGACTGCGCTCCATTAATGCTTGAATTGAACGCTCGCGAACATCTTCATGCTGATGACGGCCGAGCAGATCATACAGCACACCTTCACGTAAAGCGCCATCGCAAGGCGTCATCTGCTCAAGCGCCAAAGCATCAAAAATAGCCTCCATTATCGCTAAACCTGCTGGCAAGATAGCGCTACGTTCTGCTTTAACGCCGGCAATATCGATGTTGTTAATATCGCCAGCGGCAAAGACTTTACGTTTTAACCAAGTGAGTCCTAGGCTGTTAATTTCGCCATTGCTGAGGCCCGCTGCGGCAAGTGCTTGGCCGATCGAGCGAATGGTGCCTGATGAGCCAACGGTGTCTTGCCAGCCCATGCGGCGTAGGCTTTGCTCAAGTTCCATCAGCTCGAGGCGCGCGGCTGTATAGGCTTGTGCATAACGTGCTGGCGTTACCTTGCCATCTTTAAAGAAACGCTGAGTAAAGCTGACGCAGCCCATCTGTAAGCTGCCGCGCAGTTGTGATTCAAACTGTTGGCCAATAATAAATTCGGTACTGCCGCCGCCAATGTCGACGACGAGACGTTTGCCTAGCGTGTCAGCTAAGGTATGTGAGACACCAAGATAAATTAGCCGGGCTTCTTCACGACCGGAAATGACGTCAATGTCGTGCCCTAAAATCTGTTCTGCACGCTGAATAAACGCTTGTCTATTATGCGCAACACGTAACGAACTGGTACCTACAATACGCACTGCGCCTTGTGGTAAGTCATTGATTAATTGGGCAAAACGACGTAAGCAGTCCAGTCCACGCTCGATCGCGTCATCTTGTAATTGCAAGTCTGCGCTGATACCAGCAGCCAGTTGCACTTTTTCACCGATACGCTCAAGAATACGAATTTCTCGCTGATCTGTTTTCGCCAGCACCATATGGAAACTATTGGAGCCCAAATCAATGGCCGCTATGAGTGGAAAGTGTTTGGGAGCAGAGTTGGGCATACCACTATTCCAAAGAAATAATACGGCTATCGTGCCACGCCGCAGAAGATTCGCCAATGTAAAAAAGAATGAGCGCTTTTAGTGAAGCAAAAAATATCACAGTCAGTGGCTCGGTTACTTTCGTTACAGGCTCAGGCAGGCTATCATTATCAGTACTTTAATTTGTATCCGCCTTATCGGAGAGGTTTCATGAGCGATCACATTACCAATATTAGCGATTCGAGTTTTGATCAAGATGTATTGCAAGCTGACGGCCCTGTGCTGGTTGATTACTGGGCGGAGTGGTGTGGTCCTTGCAAAATGATTGCTCCTGTTCTAGAAGAGGTCGCTACTGAATTTGCCGGTAAAGTCAAAATCTGTAAATTGAACATTGATGATAACCAAGCAACACCGCCTAAATACGGCGTGCGCGGTATCCCTACTTTAATGCTGTTTAAAAACGGTAACGTTGAAGCCACTAAAGTGGGTGCATTATCTAAAAGTCAATTGGTAGCATTTTTAGAAAGCCATATCTGATTACAGTGTCACATGCTCAATTAAACCATGGGTTAGTGTGCATATTATTAATGTGCACACTAGACTCGCGCCCCAGCAAGTGGTAGATTCCATTTCTGTAACGCTTAAGCCGTTATAAGTCTGCATGCCGTCGCCGATATCTTATGCGGCTCTGAACAAACAATCGACTGTTCTCCTCGCGGTACGCCTCTCAAGCTAAGAGCTTGCTCATTCCTTCTAAATTATATCATCGTCATTCCCTATGA
>Ga0265293_10006715_pt1 | contig 18143 bp, 12 predicted proteins | sample Munlanlewell138R_FD_192505 | JGI IMG/M metagenome (GOLD analysis project Ga0265293, IMG submission 192505) | Leachate microbial communities from a municipal landfill in Southern Ontario, Canada - Leachate well 138R | ecosystem: Engineered > Solid waste > Landfill > Unclassified | place: Canada...
GCCCTCATTATTCTGAGGGGCTTACTTTCTAAAAACCTAGAATGCCAATATGCAAATCGCTTGTTTTCAAATAGTTGAATTTAACTGAAATCAAATTTGAGTTTTTATCGGACGGTAATGATTTTTTAAAGTGAATTGTAAAAAACATTGTACTTTTAAATTGATTTGATAACCTTGCTGGTGGATTATGCGTCTTTATCAAGTCAAAAATTGAGAAACTGATTTTTTACACCCCACCTAAACACAGTTATATCAACATTAAAACAAAAATGAAACAAATATTTATCCTACTTCTGCTGCTAATCAGTCAAACATTGCTAGGACAGCAGAGTTTTACTGTTAGTGGCTATGTTAAAGACCAACACTCTGGCGGCTCGATATTGCTGCCAACTATTCAAGCCTAAATACAAAGGGTCAGCCCCGATGGGATATTAGTTTTGGCCTTTTTAATGCTTACGCAAGAAAGAATCCTTTAGGCTATGAATTTACAAGAAGGATAGGTGCTTCAGAAATCACCAGTTCAAAGGATATTGAGGTTTACCAATTTTCTCTTTTTTCAATAATGCCAAACTTTTCTGTAAAATATAACTTTTAACACCATGAGAAAATCGCTTTTATGTTTTATTGCCCTATTCAGCCTTTTATCATGTGATAAGACCCTTGTGGATATAAACACACTTGATTTTTCCAACGCTGAGCTAAAATACGAGATTGCCATAAATGGGTTTATATCTACAGAGAAAACTATACACAAGGAAACTATCACAAAACCAGTAGCAATTAGCCATGAAATTAGTTGTAAACCAATTAGCAATGCTTCTGTTGTTTTAACTGATGGGGTTAACATTTAACCGTTCGAGTGGAACGATGAGAAAGGGGCATACTACTCTGCTGACAGCATACAAGCAATACCAGGGGTAGAATATACAATTGAAGTGGAAGTTAAAGGGAGGCTCTATACTGCATCTGATAGGGTGCCAACCAATTCCGTAACAGACACAATAAATCCATTTAAAAGAGCTATAACGTATGACGATAACGGGAACATTCGCCCGCCTAATAATGACTGGTTAGAATTTGATGCGACCCAACACAATTTTGGCTTCGATAAGTATATGGTTTTGCTTGTGAACGATAGAATTAACGAAGGCCATGTTTCCGATTCCATAAAAAATATTTATTCGGATATTGTAAGGCTAAATCAGTATTTCAGAATATACATTCACAAGGGCAGTCTGCCACAAGGAATTTTCCTTGCAGGGTTAGGCAGCACAGGGGCTTGTGGGGTACCCACAGATTCCATTGAATTTGTTTGCCTAACAATATCCGATGCTTACTATGATTACCTAATCACAGTTTTTAACGAAACTGACTGGAAATCGGGAATATTCTCTACCATATCAGGAAATACTAAGGGCAATATTAGCAGGGGGGGTACAGGATACTTCTATGCAATTAACACAAAAAGAATTCGACTAACCTACCAAAATTTGTTGTCAGTAGAACCTTAAAAAAATTAAGAGAAACTGATAATCACGAATTTTTATTTAGCTTTAATGGAATCAATACAAACCCAAGTTGGCCCATCAAAAATAAGTTGAAAAGCATTCCTTATATAAACTTCCGGTTTATTTTTATTTGCTTTTTTTGTTTTTAAATTGATATAACAATAAAATAGAGTGTCTTTTGATTCGGAGATTCGGTAGAAAGCCTCATCTTCTGATCTCCATTTTACCCAGCTACTAAAATCATCTGCATGATAAATTTTACCCCACCCGTCATTCCCTACCTCCTCAATGTTTTGCCAAATTTGATGTAACCCTGTAAATCCTTCTATTTGAGCATTGTTTACATAGTAAGAACAACCCGTATATCCGTCGGCTGTGTATACAATAAACGTACTATCTTCATTGTTCGAAACATCATATCGCCATGTTCCAACTAAATCGGGATCTCGATATGCTGAAGTATTTGGGTAATAACTTTTCTCTTGACAAGAAATTAAGGAAACAAAAATTAGAATTAAAAACAATGCTGTTCTCATACAAACATACCATTTAAATTACTTGACCTCAAAGCCATCTGCTAATTTTACTCAACTAGTAAACCAATAAAAAATGCTGTTGCTCTGTACGGTAAACCTAGTAATTACGCAACAATTATCGAAGGTCAACAACCTCAATTCCGTTATGTTTCTGTGGATTAAACACAAAGTCGGAATCTTTAAATTTTACATCTTTGCTAAACTTAGAAACAGCAATAATGTAGTTTAAGCCATCTCTGCCTTGATATTTAATTAGAACAGGTTCGAACGATTTCTTTTTAAATAGAACTTTAATTAGCGAGTAAGGTTCCGATAAATCTTTGGGGTAAAGTTCAACCTCGTATAGAGTTCCCTCTTTTTCTATCTTTTCGCCAATATATTTCGAGTTAAACTCTTCTCCATAATCGCCAAATATTTTTGTGGGGTCGTCAAAAAAACCACCTTCGAGAGTTGTTGGTTTTGTTATAGTAACCTCGTTTACCTCTGGTATAAACTGCCATTTTGTTGTCCCGTCAAAATACACGTTCATACCCATTAGGTCGAGCGAATACTTTTTCCCCATAAAGCGTAAACTCCCCTTGTGGCTATCGGTAAAACCTTCCTGTAAATTTTCGAGCGTAAATGAAAAATCGGCCTCAATAGAACTATACGATTGCATTCTTTCGGAAAACTGACGTATTAAATCTTTTCCGAGAGGTGCAGTTTGCGCAAAGGTAAAAAGTGATACAGAAAATAGTATGGCTACACAAAGTGAAAATCTCTTCATTTGAATAATATTTACATTAGTTTAAAATTAGCGACCACTAAAAACGGCCAAATGGCAATGTATGCTTGCTATTACAATAACTACGCCAAACAACAATTTGCCTGTTTAAACGCACAGCCCAAGTATTTAGGTTGTTTACACATTATGCTGCTACTCCACTAGGGTTTACTTAACCCATTAAAGATATGCTCCAACGAAAGTTCATCCTGTATTAGCACTTGCCTCGCCTTACTTCCCTCAAAGGCGCCAACAATACCTGCTGCTTCGAGCTGGTCAATAATTCGGCCTGCCCTATTATACCCTATTGAGAATTTACGTTGAATATGCGATGTTGAGCCTTGCTGACTGGCAACAATAAGCCGTGCAGCTTCTTCGAATAAATCGTCGCGCTTAGTTAGGTCAACTTCCAAACCGCCTTCGGCAGTATCGCCTGTATACTCTGGCAATAGAAATGCCGAAGGGTAGCCTTTCTGGTTGCCAATAAAATCGGTTACCCGTTCAACTTCGGGGGTATCAACAAACGCACACTGTATTCTCACCATTTCATTACCTGTTGAAATTAACATATCGCCCTTACCAATAAGTTGATTTGCTCCGGGCGAATCGAGAATGGTGCGAGAGTCAATCATTGAAGTTACCCTAAATGCAATACGAGCAGGGAAGTTGGCCTTAATTACGCCCGTAATAATATTTGTTGTAGGGCGCTGGGTGGCAATTATTAGGTGTAATCCGACTGCCCGAGCAAGCTGAGCTAGGCGCTGAATTGGGTTTTCTATTTCGCGGCCAGCGGTCATAATTAGGTCGGCAAACTCATCGATAATAACTACGATATAGGGTAAAAATTTATGCCCTTTATTGGGGTTTAACCGGCGAGCCACAAATTTCTCGTTATACTCCTTAATGGTTCGTACGTGGGCCGCTTTAAGCAAATCGTATCGCGAATCCATTTCAATGCAAAGCGAGTTAAGTGTATTAATTACCTTCTGTGTATCGGTTATTATAGCCTCGTCGCTATCGGGAAGCTTTGCTAAAAAATGCCTTTCGAGCTTATTATACAAAGTTAGTTCAACCTTTTTGGGGTCAACAAGAACAAATTTAAGCTGTGCCGGATGCTTTTTGTAAAGCAACGATGTAATAACTGCATTTAGCCCAACCGATTTACCTTGCCCTGTTGCACCCGCAATTAGAAGGTGAGGCATTTTAGTGAGGTCAAAAACGAATGTTTCGTTTGATATAGTTTTGCCAAGGGCAACGGGCAGATCGTACTTACTTTCCTGAAATTTAGTTGACCGGAGTATTGAAGACATCGAAACCACTTCGGGCCGCTGGTTGGGCACTTCAATGCCAATGGTTCCCCTGCCCGGAATTGGCGCAATAATTCGAATACCCAAAGCAGCAAGGCTTAGGGCAATATCATCCTCAAGGTTTTTAATTTTACTAATGCGAACACCTGGCGCTGGCACTATTTCGTAGAGCGTTACCGTGGGGCCCACCGTAGCTAAAATTCGGGCTATTTGAATGTTATAATTACCAAGCGTTTCAACAATCTTATTCTTATTATTAAGTAACTCCTCATCCGATACGGGAGCTTCTCTGTTTGTGTGCTCATCAAGCAGTTCGAGCAGCGGACGCTGATAAGATGAGAGTTCGAGTGTTGGATCGTAAAAATCAACCTCATTCTGATTTTGCACAGCTGCTGTTTCCTCTGTAATGCGCTGTACCTCAATTTGAATACCACTATCCTCGGGAAGTGTTGATTTTTTTGTTGTTGTGTGTGTAGGTTCTACAAGCGGGCTATCCAACAGGGTAATCTCAGGCTTTTCTTCCTCCTGCGGAACCAAATCCTCAGGAACGTTCGTATCAAACGGTAAATCGTTTGAGCTAACCTGTTTACTAATATCATCTTTTGGTTGGATTACAGCCGCTTCCGAGGGCAAATTACTTTTTCTACTTTGTGAATGCTCTGGGATTGGTCGATTTTTTAGCGCTTCAATAACCTTACGTGCAAAACTCTTAACGCTTGCCACAAACCTGTCGCTAATAAAAAACATATAAGAAAAAATCAGAACCAACAGAAGAAACGCAGTACCCGTTCTACCTATAAAAGCGTTTAACCATTTTGAGATGAATAGTCCGTGCTGCCCCCCTAGCCCACTGCCAAGGTAGCCTCCAGCCTCTTCGAAAAGATAGCCAAGAAGGAGCGAGAAAATAAGCATCCCAACCAACCCTCTGAAAATAGACTTACGCAATGGCAACACCCTAAGTTTCAAAAGTCTTAAACCCCCTAAACCAATTAAAAATGGAACTACAAATGCAGCCAATCCGAACCAACGATTCATAAACTGCGATGCGAATGAAGCACCAACCTTACCAGCCCAGTTATCGACCCTAACCGATGCGTTTGAGAATATGGATTGCCATTCGAAGCTCTGATCAACCTTCCAGCTAAACAGATAGGACACGAAAGCTATTGTTAAGTAAAGGGCAAAAAGCATAGTAAAAAAGCCTAAGGTAAACCTAATACGCTCATCGTAGAACATACTTTTTTTTACCTTTCCCCCCTTTACTGAGGCTGTATCATTATTACCTTTTTTTGCCATAAAATTTTAATAAAGACTAAAGTATATGTAGTAAAAAACCCTTACAAAGTAAGGGAATTATTCCGATTCTACGAAAAGTGATTTCAACAAAAGATCACTTTACCAGCTCGGCAATCTCGTTAAGCACATCAAGTCCAATCGCCTCGTGATCGGGAGAAATAACAAACTCTTCATCCGAAATTTTGGATGATTTAATGCTGGTAGCCAAAACGCTCATTCGTTGGTTAAACAGTACGGTAGAAAATTTAAGCATAACACCCTCAATTTGATTAAAAGGGGTATTACTGTTAGGGTTTGGTATGCTAATCTCGTTGGTGTAGTAAATATCAAATGGTGCATTAATTGTATCGAGAAATGTTGCCCTAGCCACATAGCAATTATAGCCAAGGTACTCAACGGTATCGGTGGTTTTTACAATGGAGAACTCAGGCATTTCGCGGTAGGCAAACGGGTAATTATCCTGCTCAAGAGTCTCCTCGTAGTAAAGTTTTTTATTAAGTAATTTGATTAGTGTATACGCCTTACTATTCATCTTATTCTGAATAAATGCAAACGAAAAAGCACCCGATAGCCCCTCAACCTTGTTTATGGTATTATTATCTTTAAACTTAATAACCATACGATTAGGGCGCATATTGGCATTAAACGCTGAAACAGCAACTGTATCTTCAAATTCAATGCAATACTCAATAAAACCTTCGCTAAAATCTTTATCAGCAACTCTCGAGCATCCAAGTGGTGTTACGAGGGTAAGCACTAAGAGAATAGCAAAAAAAGGCACTCTACCAGCCACGCTAAATAAGTGTTTAAAATAATTAATTGAAGCCATAAACAAATATAAGAGTTTTTTTTAGGGTTTTAGCATAAAGGAGCAAAACAAAGTATTCAAATTTAGTTTACAAAACCAGTAATTCTTCCTTCCAAACTGGCTCTGTTTTATACTAAACTTATTAGCTAGGTAAATTTAGCTAAAGATAATATTTCTACTTGCAAATATGCGCAAACCATTTGCATTTTAGGCAAAAAAAATGATTTGGCTTTTACCGTAATCAAAGTTTTACTTTACCATTTATATTTAAGGGCTAAGATAATTGCTACCTTTGCAAAAAAACAAACGTGTACATTTGGGGAGATAACAGGCGGTTTAACAGCTACACAGGGTATATTAAACGTAAATTTGGGGAGCGAATTCAAAAACTTACGATTGATGCAGGCTTTACTTGTCCGAACCGAGATGGAACGCTTGGTGTTGGCGGATGTACTTACTGCAATAACGACTCGTTTAATCCGAGCTACTGTAGTCCGCAAAAATCAATTACAGTTCAGCTAGCTGAAGGAGCAGAATTTCATCAGTTCAGATACAGAAGAGCCAAAAACTATTTGGCGTACTTCCAGGCCTACTCAAATACCTATGCAACCCTCGATAAGCTCAAAGAACTTTACAGCGAGGCACTTGCCTTTCCAAATCTTATGGGACTGGTTATTGGGACTCGTCCAGACTGTATTGATATAGAGAAGTTAGACTATTTATGCGACCTAGCTAAAACCCACTATATTTCCATCGAATTTGGGGTAGAATCATGCAATAACGATACCCTTTTGCGCATAAATAGAGGGCATACCTTCGAAAAATCGGAATGGGCTATTACGGAAGCGGCTAAACGTGGGTTAAATGTGGGAGCACACTTTATTATTGGCCTGCCCGGCGAGAGCAAAAGCGAAATACTTGCTCAAACTAAAATAATAAACAGCCTTCCGCTAACGAGCATAAAGTTCCATCAGCTTCAAATAATAAAAAATACCCATATGGCTTTGGAGTACGCTAAGCACGAAGAGGCGTTTAGCCTTTTTACTATGGATGACTATATGGAGCTAATGGTTGAAATAGTTGAGCGTTTAAATCCCGAAATAGTTGTTGAACGTTTCTCGGGCGAGGCATTACCTAGCACGCTGATTGCCCCCTACTGGGGTAAGTTTAGGCACGACGAACTTTTGCGGAAGTTTGAAAGCCTTCTGGAGGAGAAAAACACGTGGCAAGGGAAATTCTTTGACGAGTAAACTCTGATTTTGTGTTTATAGGTTGACGTAATAGTGTGGTGCAGAGAAAATCTTCTCAAATTTATTACGATTCGCTATTATGGGTGATTTGTTTTTAAGCTAGAAGAGAAAGTTGAAACAAGCTAAAGCCTTACACATACCAACGTAAAGGAACTCAACAAAACCCTCGAGTGTCACTAAGTTCCTTATTGATTGCTGGTATTCCTTATTTTATTTCAGATAAATTAATCTTTAACGCCTCTGCAACTCCTTTTCCATAAGCTTCATCGGCTTGCATACAATTCTTAATATGTCGTATTTTTATTTCCTTAGGCGCATCGCCCATATTTCTTGCCGTATTTTCAAACAAAACTTGTTTTTGCTCCTTGCTCAGCATACGGAAGAGGTTGCCAGGCTGCGAAAAATAGTCATCATCATCATCCCGATGGTTCCAATGGTCGGCGGCTCCATCTATTTCCAAAGGAGGCTCTTGAAACTCGGGTTGCTCTTGCCATTCGCCATAGCTATTTGGCTCATAACCTAAGGTTCCGCCATAATTATCGTCAGTCCTCATTTGCCCATCACGATGATACATATTTACGAATGGACATTTAGATTTATTAACAGGTATTAAATGGTGATTTACACCCAATCGGTATCTTTGCGCATCTCCATATGAAAACAATCGGCCTTGCAGCATCTTATCTGGCGAGAAGCCAATTCCGGGAACTATATTTGCGGGGTTAAAAGCCGCTTGCTCCACATCAACAAAATAATTTTCGGGATTTTTATTCAGTTCTAAAACACCAACATCAATCAAAGGATACTCTTTATGTGGCCAAACTTTTGTTAAATCGAAAGGATTATGGTAATGATTCTTAGCCTGTTTGTCTGTCATTACCTGTATTTTCATACTCCATTTTGGAAAATCACCCTTTTCGATGCTATCAAACAAATCTCTTTGATTACTTTCTCTACATTTTCCAACTACAGCTTCGGCTTCCTGGTCGGTTAGGTTTTTTATGCCTTGCTGTGTTTTAAGATGAAATTTCACCCATATTCTTTCATTACTGGAGTTAATCATGCTGAAAGTATGGCTGCCGTACCCATTCATATGTCGGAATGATAGAGGAATGCCCCTTTCGCTCATGGTTATTGTTACCTGATGGAGGGCTTCGGGAAGGTTTGTCCAAAAATCCCAATTATTTTTTGGGCTTCTTAAGTTTGTTTTCGGGTCGCGCTTAACAGCGTGATTCAGGTCTGGAAACTTAAGCGGATCTTTTAAAAAGAATACCGGGGTATTATTTCCAACTAAATCCCAATTTCCTTGCTCCGTATAAAACTTAAGTGCAAACCCTCTAATATCTCTTTCTGCATCGGCGGCACCACGCTCACCTGCCACTGTTGAAAATCGTGCGAAAACATCTGTTTTCTTACCAACCTCGGAAAATATTTTTGCCTTTGTGTATTTCGTAATATCATGTGTAACGGTGAATGTTCCAAATGCACCTGATCCTTTAGCATGCATCCGTCTTTCAGGAATTACCTCCCTATCGAAGTGCGCAAGTTTTTCCAAATACCATATATCCTGTAGTAACATTGGGCCTCTTTTCCCCGCTGTCATTACATTTTGATTATCAGCTACAGGAGCACCTGAGCTGCTTGTAAGTTTTTTCTTTTTCATGCCTGTCAGAATTTAGTTGTTTGCTTACAAGTTACAACTTTTCTCATATATACCCATAAATATAGATTCACTTTTTATATTCGAAACCATCTCGAATGCTTATCAGCCCAGCAGCGGTGGAATAAACTAACCGTTTTTCAGTAATCAGATGCATTGAATTTAATACCCAGGGCTAAGTAAATTATATAATCTACTACATATAGCGCTATCGATGCGTTTATTTTTAAATCGCAATCCTATCATCACTTAAATGGCTCTAAGTATCTGTTTTCTAGCTATAATCTAAAATGACAAAAATCACCCAAAGTTCTATAGGATAGTTTGCTGTATTGACTACTTTTAACCTGTGAACATATTTCTAAATCAACATGTCGCAAGAAATTGACAATATAAAGGACTCAAGATACTCCCTAATAAACCGAGCAATTATTCTGTTTATACTGGTATTCGTATCGATTACGACAAGCGCAACCTCCCTAAAAGTAGGCATTTACCAAAATGGTCCAAAAGTTTTTATCGATTCGAAAGGGAAAGTGACAGGGATGCTGGTTGAAATTGTTGAAGAAATTGCCCATCGCGAAGGCTGGGAAATAACTTATGTACCCGGTACATGGAATGAGAACATTAAACGGCTAGAAAATTTTGAGATTGATGTTCTGCTCGACCTAACATACTCTCCCGATAGGGCGAATCGTTTTACGCTGAATAAAATTTTTGTAATTGACGATTGGCTAGAGATTTACATACCCACCGGTACACGATTAGAGAGCATAAGAGATCTTAATCACAAAAGAGTAGCCGTACTTGAAGGCTCTATTCAAGAGGGTTTTTTTAAAAAAGAACTTTTAGAAGAATTTAAAATAACTGTTAGCGCCCTCCCCTTCCCTGATTACGCCAGTGCGGTTAGCTCGCTAGAAAATGGTTTTGTTGATGCCATTGTTGCTTCACGTTTCTTTTTCTTGTCAAAAGACAAAACCGAAAATGTTTGGTCATCACCAATTATTCTTCGTCCGTCGTACACTTTTTTCGCATTTCCTAAGGACCAGAATATGGATATAGTTAATGCTTTTGATACGCATTTAATGGACCTTAAGAATGACTCCGAATCGGTTTACTATAAAGCCATTTCACACTGGTTAAACCCAAAACCTAGGAGCAACCACGGCAAGTTTATAAAGTGGATTCTAATTATAGGCGGAGTATTTATTTTGCTAACACTATTCTTTTTAGTAGTACTTAGAATTGAAGTAAAACTGCGAACAGAGAAGCTAGAAAATCGTAACAAAGAGTTTAAGGAGATTAATAGCGAGCTTAAAGAACTTATTATAAACTATAAGATTGCCGAACAAGAGCTAGTGAAATTTCGGTTTATGGTTGAGAACGCACGGCAAGAAATATACCTATTTTACCCAAATGGGAAGATAGCTTACGTTAACCAATCGGTAACCAACAGCCTAGGATACACCGCCGATGAACTTTTAAACCATGGGGCTAAACTTTTTGACCCAAAACACAAAGATAGTTACAACGAGCACTTCCTAATGCTCAAAAACAAGGAAATACCGTCGTACGAAACCATACACCACACCAAAGGGGGGCGAATACTGGACAAAATCATAAAAGCATTCTACCTTAAAATTGGGGATCAAGAATTTGTTTGCGAGTATGCTGAGGATATAACCGAACAAAAGAAGTCGAAAAAAACATTAATTGAAAACGAGGTACTTTTTCATACCCTAGCAAAAATGTCGCCAGTTGGAATATTTAGAACAACCGCCAATGGTTACACAACTTATGTAAATCCAAGGTGGTGTGCACTTTCCGGCATAAACCCCGCCAAAGCACTAGGCGATAATTGGATAAATGCAATACATATTGATGATAGAGAACGAATTATAAACGAGTGGAAACAAGCAACCAACAGAGGTGTTGCCGCCGAAGCCGAATTTCGTTTTATGCACCTAAACGGCAAAATAGTCTGGATTCTCGTTAACGCTGTACCCGAATGGAATAAGAATGTAATAACAAACTACGTTGGCACAATAACAGATATTACAGAACAGAAACAAAACGAAAAATTATTTCAACAACAAGCCGAAGAGGTAAAGTTGCAATCAGAAAAGCACCTACAACTGATTGACCTGGCTACAGATGCTTTTTTTCAAGGCGACTCGACCGGCAAATTAATAATGGTAAATAAGGCGGCTTGCTCCCTAACTGGTTTCAGTGAAGAAGAGTTACTGAAAAAAAAATTAGATTCTTTACTTTATTCCGAAGAACATCTTCAAAACCCATTACGCTACGATTTGCTTAATGAGGGAATGATACTGCAGAACGAAAGACAGATTAAAACCAAGGATGGTAGGCTTATCTATGTTGAGATGAATTCGAAAAAGATGCCTGATGGAACCTACCAATCATTTTTTAGGGATGTGACCAGTCGAAAAATTAACGAGGAGCTTCTAAGATTTAAAAATGCCGAGTACAAAGAGTTAAACGAACAGCTAAATATTGCCAAGGCTAAGGCAGAGGAAAGTGACAAGCTGAAATCCGCTTTCCTAGCCAATATGAGTCATGAAATACGCACCCCAATGAATGCAATTTGCGGCTTTGCGCAGTTGCTGGGTCGAAAAACAATTGAAGAGCAAAAACGAAACCATTACATTGATATTATTAATACCAATAGCCAGCAACTATTAGGAATTATAAACGACATTGTTGATATCTCGAAAATTGAGTCGGGCTTAGCTACCTTGTTAAACAGCAAATTCGATTTAAACCTAATGCTGGATAACCTGATGCATACCCTAAAACCAACCATATTAAACCATAAAATATCACTAACATATAAAAAAGGATTGACCGATGCTCAAAGTTCAATAATTGGCGATGAAATAAAAATTAGGCAAATTTTAACCAACCTGTTGGTAAATGCCATTAAGTTTACAGAACAAGGAAGCATTGAGGTTGAGTGTAAACTAAACGATAGCAACATGCTTATATTTAGCGTTAAAGACACCGGGATAGGTATACCAAAGGAATCACTAATCCAAATATTTGAACGTTTCAGTCAGATTGAAGGAACAATTAAGGACAGCAGAAAGGGTACCGGGCTGGGATTGGCAATATCAAAAGGGTTTATCGAACTTATGCACGGCAAAATTTGGGCAGAATCTGAGCTCGGTAAGGGCTCAAAATTTCATTTTTCTATCCCCTATATTCCTTCCGCCGAGGTAATACCAATTGGAAGCAGAGGAGAAACACAGGCAACCACCTGGGCATCACACACACTCCTTCTTGTTGAAGATGATCAGAACTCAATGCTATACATAAAAGAGTTACTCTCGCCAACCCTAATTAACATTGTATGTGTTAACAACGGCGAAGATGCAGTTAGAATTTGCAAAGAAAATAAAGACCTGAGTATTGTTTTAATGGACATAAAGCTACCTATGATTGATGGGTTAGAAGCAACTAGAAGAATACGAGCATTTAACAAAACCCTGCCTATTATTGCACAAACGGCTTATGCGCTCTCATCCGATTTTCAGAAAGCCACTGAAGCCGGTTGTAGTGAGTATTTAACCAAACCAATATCGAAAGCAGAACTTTTTAGTGCGCTTACAAAATATTTAAATTAATCCTTTTTGCTTCGTCTGTTTACAATGTAAATACCGCCTAGTACCAATATACCGCCTATAATTTGGTTTGTAGTTATGGCCTCACCCAATATGGGAATAGCCACCACGGCTGTAATAACCGATTGAGAAAGAAGGGTAACCGACACATTTGTCCCTTTTAAATGGCCCAACGCGTAGTTAATTGAAACCCAGCCTCCGAAATGGGAAATCAATCCTAATCCTACCAATGAAACCCACGTTTGCCTTGTAAACCCAGTAAAAGGATTGCCAAATAACCAATTTGTAATAAATAGTATGACCACCATAAATAGTATGGAGAAAGTCATAAATGTGATGGTATCTACGCGTTTACGCGAATCGAGCGTAAATATTAGGTATAATGCGTAAAAGAACCCGGCAACAATTGAAAGCACATCGCCAAAATTGAATTGCATAGTTACCCACGATTGCAATCCAATAAGAACATTAAGCCCAACTAAAGCCAGCAGCAAACCATACCAAAACTTTGGTGCCAGTCGCTCACGGAAAACCACCAGCGAGATTAGTCCAACCCAAACGGGTGCATTATTAGCAAGCAGCGTAGCTGTTGCAGCAGAAGTTAAGAGAATGGCCGTATTCCATAAAAACAGATCGAGGGAGAAAAAGAAAGCACCAATAAATATTAACCATAAATCGCGTTTGGGCGGCACTTTCATTCCTTTAAAAATCCAAATGGGCAGAATGGCAACGCCTGCAATCAATATTCGGTAAAAAGATGATACCGAACCTGGTACGTTTGCCAATTTGACAAAAATTGCCGAAAATCCAATGCAGATAATTCCGAAAATCAGCGCTACGTATACCAATGATGGGGAATTGAAAAACCTCTTCAACATAAAATCTTTTTTTTGTGGTGCAAATCTAATGATCAAAACTGGGTTTTACGCTACAGAAACAAAAATAACTTAAGCGTAACCAGTTTAGCACGAAAAAACGACAATGGTTAATTGTAATTTCTAAAGATTGGATAAAGAATCGAGGTTTTTTAAATGAGAGGAAGGCTACAATTTCAGCAAAACATTAAAAGGTGTAAAACGAAACAAATTACACCCTGCTCTCTCTATTTTTTAGGCTCAGTTACACTAAACCATACCAGCCTATCGCTAACAAAATGTTCACTAAACCCAAACGCATTCTCAATATAACTCAGCGCACTTTTATGATAAAAAAATACATGGGTAGGATCGTTCTTGTAATACCACTTGATAAAATCTACATTCTCGGAGTAAAAATCGGTCATACATATTAGTTTACCGTTTGGTTTTAGCATGGACCTTAGCTGGGCGAACTCTTCTTGGGGTTTAAAAAAGTGCTCAATCACCTCGCAACAAATAATAAAATCATACTGCTTTTGGAGTAACTCAATATTATTGCAAAAAAATGGGTCGTAAGGTGAAATATTGTATCCCTTCTCGCCTAAAACTTTGGTAATTACAGGACCTGTTCCTGCTCCAAAATCTAGTCCGCAATGTTCTACTGAAAATTCTTTTACCACAAAATCAATAATTGGACTTACAAAATTTCGATATCCAGAATCGTAAACATCATTATTGTGGATAAGATATCGTTCTTTTTCCTCTTCGGGGTTTAAAAAATAGTTGGGGCTAACAAAAACCGATTGGCAACCTATGCACTTATAATAATCGCGATTTTTGTAAGAGTGAAAAAATGATGATTCGTTGTTACACAACGGACAACTTTGCAACATCTTGACTACTAGTTTATGGCTTTGTACAAATATAAAATAATTTGGCACAAAAAAAAGACGACCATTAAAAATAGTCGCCTTTGGTAGGGTGATACAATGAATTTACGATTGAAAAGTGTTTAGCACACTTTATTTCGTTGTTTATTTAAATCACACCTGTTCCAAAAAGGGTAGCAAAAACTAATGAGATAGTGGTCATTAATTTAATTAGAATATCAATTGCAGGACCTGCCGTATCTTTAAAAGGATCTCCAACAGTATCACCAGTAATTGATGCCTTATGAGCATCGCTACCACGACCGCCGTTATTTCCCAGCTCAATATGTTTCTTGGCATTATCCCATGCGCCACCACTATTAGCCATGAAAATAGCCAGCATGATACCCGTAATTAGGGTGCCAGCTAATAAACCTCCTAAGGCTTCGGCGCCAAATAAAAAACCCACAACTAATGGGGTAACTATAGCCAATAGTGAGGGAACAATCATTTCTTTAAGAGCAGCGTCTGTAGAGATAGTAACACATTTAGCATAATCGGGCTTTTGGGTTCCGGCCATAATGCCTGGCATTTCTCTAAATTGCCTCCTAACCTCATCAATCATATGATTTGCAGCTACGCCAACACTATGAATTAGCATAGAGCTAAAAAGGAAAGCTAACATACCACCAACCATTAAGCTAGCAATAACTTTTGGATGAGTAATATCGATTCCAGTTAAACCAGCTTTTTCAGTAAAAGCACTAAATAAAGCTAAAGCAGTTAGCGCAGCGCTACCAATGGCAAAGCCTTTAGCAATAGCAGCAGTAGTGTTGCCAACGCTATCTAACTCATCGGTAATGGCTCTAACCCTTTTGTCCATCTTCGACATTTCAGCTATCCCCCCTGCATTATCAGCAATAGGGCCATAAGCATCAACACTAACAGTCATACCAGCCGTGCCTAACATTCCCACAGCAGCTAAACCGATACCAAATAAACCCCCTGTCATGTATGCAAAGATTGTTCCGATAGCAATAAAGATTACAGGTAGCGCTGTACTTCTCATTCCTATAGACATTCCAGAAATAATATTGGTTGCGTGTCCAGTTTCTGATTGGCTGGCAATTTCTTTAACATGTTTGAACTTATCTGAAGTGTAATACTCGCTAATAAATGCAATTAATAACCCGATAGCAAGACCGATTGTTATGGCGAAGAAAGGGCCATAATTCATAGTTAGTTGACTAGTATTTTTATCAAAAACACCCTGTTTTACAAAGATGAAATTTAAAACAAAGGCAACTAGTAAAAAGATAATTGCGCTTGAATAAGTTCCCATCTTTAATGTTTTATGAGGATTTGAACTTTCTTTCCCTCTAACCATCATACTACCTAAAATAGAAGCTAAAACACCAAAACCAGCAACGATTAAAACAAAAATAACCCCCTCAGTTTTAAACCATAGAGCACCAATGGTTGCGGCTCCAATAATTGAGCTAACGTAGGATTCTAATAAGTCGCTACCCATCCCGGCAACATCACCCACATTATCGCCCACATTATCAGCAATAACGGCGGGGTTTCTTGGGTCATCTTCAGGAATACCAGCTTCAATTTTTCCAACTAAATCGGCTCCAACATCAGCAGCTTTAGTAAAAATACCGCCGCCTACACGCCCGAACAAAGCAATGGATGAAGCACCAAGTGAGTAACCAGCTGCTATGTTAACAGCATCGTAAGCTTCTATACCGAAAACCTTATGACTAAAATAGAAAACTAACACAACTCCCAATAAACCAAAACCAACAACACACATCCCCATTACAGCGCCCCCCTTAAAAGCAATACCCAAAGCTCTTTTCATTCCGTGGTCTTGCGCCGCAGTGGCAGTTCTAGAGTTAGAATTAGTTGCTGCCTCCATACCTATAACTCCCGCTAAAGCACTAAAAACGGCTCCAAGTACAAATGCAATAGCACTTGCTATGCCTAATGGCGATATCCAAATTAAAAAGAAAGCTATTATTGTGAATAAGAGAATTATAAAGTATTCTCTTTTTAAAAATGCATTGGCCCCTTCCTTAATATACCCTGAAATATTTATAACCTCTTCGGACCCCTGAGGGTTTTTCATAACATTCTTATAAAGATAGAATGCATAAATTAGTGCTAGTAATGCTAGCCCCATTACAACATAAAGTAGATAATCCATAGTCCTCCTTGTTTTTTTGGTTAATTTTTTTACTCCCTACATATTTATACATTCAAAAGTAATAAATTTATTCTTCAGTTATTTTGGTTTTATCATATATTTAATGGAAGTTTTGCTTTAGTAAGAAAAAAGAAGGTTTTTTCAGGGCAGTTATTTAACTTGCATTGAGCTTTGGTAATGGATTGAAGCCTAAACGTGTTTGCTCCAAAATTAAAACAGAAGTTGACGTATTATAGAATACATAGGTAAAGCACCTGACTTCCCTAGTACTTTTGAACCGTGTCTAATATGTCAAATTTAAGAAGGTATACTATTGATTTTCACGGAGGCTCATATCTTTACCTGTTAGATTAACAGTAGTATCAAAAATTTAATACAAAGAAGTTGCCAGGTATTAAGTTCACAACTATATAATGTGATTCGAAATCCATTAGCATTCTAAATGAAACGAAGGAGGGTAAAATAAAGCAATAAAAAAACCCGCTATTCTTTTAAAATAGCGGGTTTTATATGATTTGAACTAAAGGTTTAAAACAAACCTTTTTTACTCTAGTCGGGGTGGCAGGATTCGAACCTGCGACCCCCTGGTCCCAAACCAGGTGCGCTAACCGGACTGCGCTACACCCCGAAAAAATCTATATAGTTGAAATACTAGTAAATTCTCAACTACACTTTAATATCAAAACAAGTTGATGCGGAGAGGGGGGGATTCGAACCCCCGGTACAGTTACCCGTACGGCAGTTTAGCAAACTGCTGGTTTCAGCCACTCACCCACCTCTCCAAAACAATATCTAAATAGCCTATTGGTACTGGTTGCACTAACTTACCCACTAATAAGTGGATGAATTTAGCCAATTATTTCTGTTTTTGGCAGGTTTACACCTCAACGTATAACTAAAAAAATATACGTAATGTTGGTACGCCTCAATAATCAATTTTGTAACTCTGAAAGTAAAACCTAGGGGACATTAAACAAGGTTTAATAACAGTGTGCCTTTCGTTAAAAGCATGACAAAAGTATACAATCAATTTAATATCGCAAATTTTTTAGCAGAAATAACCACAATATTTTCAAACAAAATACTTACTGCCTGTTATACAAAGTCATAGCATTACTCCCCTAAAGTAGAAACAAGGTCCTATTTATCGGGTTCCTCTATGCATATGGCTTAAATGGCGTTAAGCAGTATACTTTCAACTCTCTCGGGTGTTATCGTTTTCATTTCGCCCAGCTTCCATTTTCTTTGCTTAAATCTCTCTACAATTGGCAATATTTGCTCCTTTGTAATACCGTAGTCGGAGAGTTTAGTCTTTATTCCCATTGATTGAAAGAACTTCTCGGTTTTATCAATCGCTTCGTCAACCTTTCTGTCTTCGCTTCCCACCTCTATGCCCCATACTCGTTGTCCGTATTGAAGGAGTTTTTGTTTTTTCT
>Ga0265293_10006716_pt1 | contig 18139 bp, 13 predicted proteins | sample Munlanlewell138R_FD_192505 | JGI IMG/M metagenome (GOLD analysis project Ga0265293, IMG submission 192505) | Leachate microbial communities from a municipal landfill in Southern Ontario, Canada - Leachate well 138R | ecosystem: Engineered > Solid waste > Landfill > Unclassified | place: Canada...
AACTCTATCTTTAAATTAAAATTAATTAAGCGTCTATTATTTAAATAATTCATATCTTTTTCGGGCAAAGTAAAATTATAATAATAGACCGGAAGATATTTAGCTAAATTATAATAATTTTTATTCATATTATTATCATCAAAACAACCAACAATAACCTTCCTTTCTGGAAATAAAAACTTATCATGATATTCCGTTATAATCACTGAATTAGTCTCAGTTAAGGCTAAAATTTCCCTAACCTCAGTTTGAGCTTCATTACTTTTTAAAAAATAATGTTTTAAACCTTCCTCAGAACCAGCATAAACAAATCTAAGTGATAAAAAAATGATTATAATTAACAACAAAGATGACAAAAGATTAGCAGCTATTTTTTTGATCCTATTTTTTTTAATAAATCCAAACATCCTTTTAATTTCTAAAATAAAAATAGAGGCTAATGGAAATAAACCAATATAAATAGGCAACCAATAACGAGTATAGGAATTTCCAATCGTAAAACTATGAGGATCGGGATTATCAACAAACTTCCAAGAACCGTAATAGAATATTAATATTAGGGATAATAATAACCAAGAAAGTCCATAAGTCCAAACTTTTTTAAATTTTTTATGATCACAAAATAAAAAACAAAAGAAACCAATAATAGCTGGAATAAATATATACCAAAACATTTGAGCACAATATCTAAAAAACATTATTAGTGATTGTTTGGGATAAAAACCAAAATAGAAAAAAGTATCAAAAATTGATTTTACCATTTTTCCAGCTTCTTCAAAATTACCTGAAAAAAATGATTTAAAGAATCCACCACTAGCCTGAGAAATAGTTTCAATGGAAGTATTCATTTCACGATACCCGCCAAAAAAAGGAGAGCCATATAAAAATTGATTATAATATAAAATTGGTAAAAGAGCTAAAACAAATCCACTCACAATCATTAATATTCTTGACCAATTAAATTTTTTAATATTTAAAATAAAAAATAAAAAACCAGCTGGTAATAACCAAATTAATTCTGAGGATCTAACACCTACAGCTAAGCCCAGAAATAAACCACCCAAAATAGAGTAAACAAAATCTTTACAAAAAATTTCACGATAATAATTTTTTCTATTTAATTTCAAAATTGGAATTTTCTTTTTTTGTAGAAGAACCAGAAAGTATAGAGCTATAATAAAAAAAGAAAGAAATAAGACATTATGAAACATACTCCGAGCTGAGTAATAAATCAAAACTGGAAAAGAAAAAAATAATAAAAAAGAAATAAAAGCGTTTTTAGAACCAAATAATAATTTAATTAATAAATAATAGAAGAATAAAGCTAAACTAGCAAAGATTGGAGTTAAAAATGGTATTAATCCTGAACCAAAGACTTTGGCCATATTCCCATAAATAATAATCATTCCTAAAAAACTAACTGGCTTTATAATTCCTAAATAACTAAAATAACTTCGAGGTTTAACAATATCTTCTGAAACTAAATTATATTTTTCAAAAAAAGATAAATCTCCAGTTTCTTGATATAATTGTGTAAAGATATAATTAGCATTTTCATCGGGTGAAAAGAATTTTAAAAATCCCTGTTTTATTTGAAAAAAAGGTAAAATTGAAACTAAAATAAAAAAAATAAAACAACAAATTAAAACTGGTAATAAAAATTTATCTTCTTTAAAATTTTCAATTATTTTTGATACTATTTTCATAAATTTCACTCTATCAAAAAAAATATAGATAATCAATGAAAATTTTAATTATCTAAAACATTATTATTTTCAGTTGAAGTATTAATCTGATCCTTAGTAAAATACCAATTAAGTATTTCTCCAGCAATAGAAGTGGCAATTCCACTTCCCTCAATTCCCTCTTCTACTAAAATTGTTAAAACTATTTCCGGATTATCGTAAGGAGCAAAGGAAGTGAACCAAGCATGATTATCTTTATCTACTCCCCACTGAGCTGTTCCGGTTTTTCCAGCTACTTTAACCGGTAAAGAATTTAAACGACGAGCACTACCACTTTCAATTGTTTGGCGCATACCTTCTCTAACAATAGTAATATTTTCAGAACTTATAAAATTTTCTCTAATAATTTCCGGTTCAATATTTCTTAGTACTTCATTATTATCTTGTAAAATACTCTTTACTAAATGAGGTCGATACAATTTTCCGTTACTAGCAAAAAAAGCGGTAAAATTAGCTACCTGTAAAGGAGTTACCAAAATATCACCCTGACCGATAGAAACATTATAGGTATTTCCAATATACCAAGTTTCACCTTGAGTTTCTTTTTTCCATTCTGGACTCGGAATAAAACCAGAACCTTCTTGAGGTAAATCAACACCACTTTGTTGACTTAAACCAAATAATAATAAATACTCATCAATTTTATCTATACCTAATCCCTTAAAATCATTATAACCACCACCTATATAATAAAAGAAAGTATTAACTGATTCGGCTAAGGCTTTTCTAACATTAGTTAAACCATGTCCTCCTGCTTTCCAATCAGCAAAAAACCAAGCTCCCACATTTATACCACCAGTACTCATGACCGTAGTATTGGCAGTAATTATTTTTTCTTCTAAAGCAGCCGCAGCCAAGGTTGGTTTTAGTGTTGAACCCGAAGGAAAAGTTCCGCTAATAACTCTATTAAATAATGGTTTATTAGAATCATTAGTAAGATTTTCATAATCGGTCTGGCTAATACCTTTAGAAAAAATATTATTATCATAAGAAGGCCAACTAATTAAAGCCAAAACTTCCCCATTATTAGGATTAAGAGCTACAACCGAGGCTCTTTCCATATTATTATCAGATAAATATTTTTTCAAAACTTCTTCTGATTTTTTTTGTAAATCAATATCTATACTTAAAACTAAATCATGTCCATCCTCTGGATTAACTTGAGAAACAATTTTTTTCTCTCGACCCAAAGCATCAACTTCAATATTCTTTTTTCCTTTTATTCCTTTTAATTCATTTTCATAAAAATATTCTAAACCTGATTTTCCAATATAATCAATAGAAGAATATTCATCACCAAAAATTGTTAAATCCTTTTCTGAAATCTTACCAATATATCCTAAAAAATGAGATAAACTTAATGAATTATCTTCGGAACTTAAATATTTTCTTCTCATTTTAACCGAGATAGAAACTCCTGGCATTTCTTCAGCGGCTAAATAAATACTAATAGCCGAATTATAATCTATATTATCCATTAAAAATAAAGGACGATAGGATTCCAAAGAACCATATTCTATTTTATTTAACTGATTTTTTATCTCATAAAAATAAGGGCTATCATTAGATACTAAAAGACCAGATTTTTCAGAACTGGAAGTAGAATTTTCTAAATTAGACAAAATATTAGCTAATTTTCTAATTATTTCATCTCTATCCACTTCATCTTTTGGTAAATCAATCGGAGTTAAATATAAAACAAAGTTAGCTTCATTTTTAACCAAAGGAGTCATATTAGAAGAATAAATTATTCCCCGACGAGGTTCAACATTTTCAACCCTTATTCTATTTCCTTCGGCTAATAAACGATAATCACTTCCCCTTACTATTTGTAACCAAAATAAACGAAAGAATAATAAAAGAAAAGAAAAGATCAAAACAATTATTATATTTCTATTTTTTTCAAAATCAAAAGTTCTTTTTAAAACCTCTTTATCTTGTTCACCAAATAAAAAAGAATCTTCCATCCAACCTAGATGATAATAGGAATCTTTTAGATTACCAAAACTAAATTTTTTTTCTTTAACGACAAAAGGATCGCCATTTTTATTATAATCAAATTTCATCTTTTTTATTATAAATACTCATTGTTTATTGATTATATCACATTTAAAGACCTAATCAAATCAGGTTCTTTACAAAATATTTATCATGTGATAATTTAAAATACTATTTAGCCCTTTTACAATCTCAAACACATAAAAAAACATATAAAAAATGGAAGAATTAAGTTTAGTAATTATCAAACCAGATGGCACAAAATTACCTATTGGAGAAATATTTCTCCGACTTGAAAAAACTAATTTAAAAAGATCGGCCTTAAAAATAATAATGGCTACTCCCGAACAATGCATTGCTCATTATAATAAAGATGAAAAATGGCTCTTTGAAAAAGGAGCTAGGATAATTGAAAACATGAAAAAAGATGGTCAACTGATAAAAAAAGAAGCTATTGAATACGGACGAGAAATCATTCAAAGAATGGTTGATTATTTAACCTCTAATTCTATGATAATTATGATATATGAAGGTTATAATACTATTGATATCATCAGAAAAATCGTAGGAACTACTGAACCTATTACATCGCCCAAAGGAACAATTCGAGGAGATTTAGGAACTGATTCCTATTATCAAGCCGTTTCAGAAAACAGAGCTCTAAGAAATTTAATACACTGTTCAGATTCCCAAAAAGAAGCTTTAAGAGAAATTCCTATCTGGTTTTCTCAAGAAGAACTGAATAACCTTAATTTAGAAAAATATTTTATTTAATCTTTGAAACAAAAATCCCGGTATCAACAGGGATTTTTTTTATTTTTCTCTAAATAATCATTATTGAAAAAAGGATATAAAAATGATAATATAGGGTATATGAATAAAAAAATAATAATAATAGATGGTAATGCTTTAATTCATCGTAGCTTTCATGCCCTACCAACTACTTTAACGACTAAGAATGGTCAAATAACCAATGCGGCTTATGGTTTTACTTCTTTTTTAATTAAAGCTCTAAATGATATAAAACCTAATTATGCTGTTTTAACTTTAGATCGAAAAGCTCCTACTTTTAGACATGTTTCTTATGATAAATATAAAGCGACTAGAGTTAAGGCTCCTCAAGAATTATACGATCAAATTCCAATGGTCAAAAAAATAATTCAAGCTTTTTCTATACCAATTTTTGAAATGGATGGTTATGAAGCTGATGATTTAATAGGGACCATAGCTAGTATTATTAATAAACAAGAACCAAAAACCGAAGTAATAATAATTACTGGAGATTTAGATACTCTACAATTAGTTAATGATAAAACAAAAGTATATACCATGAGTCGTGGTTTAAATGATTCTGTTCTATACGATACTGATAAAATAAAAGAAAGATTTAATTTAAGTCCCAAACAAATAATAGACCTTAAATCTTTAAAAGGTGATGCTTCTGATAATATTCCCGGAGTACCTGGCATAGGAGAAAAAACTGCCATTGAATTACTACAAAATTTTTCTACTCTAGATGGTGTCTATAAAAATATAAAAAGCGATAAAATAAAAGATCGCACTAAAAATTTATTACTAACCAATAAAGATTCAGCCTATATGAGTCAAAAATTGGCTACTATTGATTTAAATGTTCCAATTAAATTTGATATGGAAGAAGCCGAAATAAAAAATTTTGATAAAGAAGCTATAAATAATGTATTCAGTGAATTAGAATTTAAATCTCTTTTGAATAGAATTTTAAATTTAAAACAAAATAAAGATATTTCTGATGATAATATTGATAAATTTGAACGAAACAAAAAATTATTTAAATATACTCTTGTAAATGATGAAAAAGGTTTTACGTCTTTTCTGAACAAAATAAAAAAAGAAAAAATTATAACCTTAGATACCGAAACTACTTCACTTAATGCTTTAGAAGCCAAAATATTAGGAATAAGTTTTTGTTGGAAAAAAGATGAGGCCTATTATATAAACATTGGACAAACAGAAAAAAAAGCTGATTTATTTAATCAACAAAACGAAAATCGAAAACCATGGTTAGAAGAATTAAAAAAAATAATTGAGAATAAAGATTTAACTATTATTGGTCATAATATAAAATATGATTTACAAGTTCTCAAAAACTATAATATTGAAATTAAGGGTAAAATATTTGATACCATGATAGCCTCTTATTTATTAAATCCCGAAAATAGACAACACAATCTAGATGCTCTTAGTTTTTATGAACTTAATTGGCAAAAAATAAACTCTGATGATTTGTTTGAAAAAGACATTAAAGAAAAGAAATTCTCCGAAGTTAATTTGGAAAAGCTAGCCATTTACTCCTGCGAAGATGCTGATTTTACTTTTAAATTAAAAGAAATATTATCAAAAAAACTACAGAAAAATAAATTAGAAAAATTATTTAATACCATTGAATTACCCTTAATAGAAATCTTAGCCAATATGGAAAGAAATGGAATACTATTAAATGTTTCTTTCTTAAAAAAATTAGGTCAAGATTTAAAAAAAGATATAAAAAAAATAGTTGAAAAGATATATACATTAGCCAATGAAGAGTTTAATATTAATTCCACTAAACAATTAAAAGAAATATTATTTACTAAAATGGCCATAAATCCAATTGGATTAAAAAAAACAAAAACCGGTTATTCTACTGCCACTGAAGAATTGGAAAAAATAAAACATCTTCATCCTATTTTAGAATTAATTCAAGAATATAGAGAATTAAATAAATTAGTTTCTACTTATATTGATGCTTTACCAAAACTTATTAATCCTGAAACAAAAAGGATAAACACTAACTATAACCAAACTATTACAGCTACTGGTCGCCTATCTTCATCTGATCCTAATTTACAAAATATTCCTATTCGCACTGATTTAGGTAATAAAATAAGACAAGCTTTTATAGCTCCTCCCAAAAAGATACTTTTAAGCTCAGATTATTCTCAAATAGAACTTAGAATTATGGCTCATTTATCAGGAGATAAAAGTCTAGTTTCAGCTTTTAAAAATAATTTAGATATTCATCGTTCTACTGCCGCCGCTATAAATCAAATTCCTTTAGAAGAAGTTAGTAATAAACTTCGACGACAAGCTAAAGCGATTAATTTTGGAATACTTTATGGTCAAGGACCACATGGATTAAGCCAAGGTGCTGGTATCACCTATCAACAAGCTCGAGAATTTATTGAAAAATATTTTGCTTCATATACTGGAGTCAAAAAATTTATTGATAAAACTATAGAATCAGCTCAAATTACTAATTATACTGAAACTATGTTTGGACGACGACGCTTTATTTCTGAAATAAATTCTAATGAGATAATGAAAAAGAAAGCAGCTGAAAGAATGGCTATTAATAGTCCGATTCAAGGAAGTGCCGCTGATATTATAAAAATGGCGATGATAGAAATATATGATAAAATTATAAAAAAAGAATCAGATATTAAAATGCTATTACAAGTTCATGATGAATTAATTTTTGAAGTCAATGAAGATAAAATTGATTATTATAGTAATAAAATAAAAGAAATAATGGAAAATATTATTACTTTAAAAGTTCCTCTACTAGTAGAAATTTCTAAAGGAAAAAATTGGGGACAGATGAAAAAAATTAAATAAAATGTATGTTAAAAAACAAAAAAATTGCCATATTAGGCCTAGGTTTAGAAAATAAATCTTTATTAAACTTCTTAAAAAAGAAAGACAAAAATATAGACATCACTATTTGTGATCGTCGAGATAAAAAAATAATACTTCAATCTTCGCCTGAAATAAAAAAATATAAAAATATTAAATGGCAAAGTGGAGGAAATTTTAATATTGCTCTAAATAAATTTGATATATTATTTCGTTCCCCTGGTTGGCCAATAAACTGCCCCGGAATTCAAAAAGCTTTAAAAGATAAAAAAACTGAACTTTCCAGTCCAATGAATTTCTTTTTTGCTAGATGCCCTAGCAAAAATATTATCGGTGTTAGTGGAACCAAGGGTAAGGGAACAACTTCTTCCCTTATTTATGAAATTATAAAAAAATCAGGAAAAAAATGTTTTTTAGGTGGTAATATTGGCATAGCTCCTATAGATTTCTTAGGTAAAATAAAGAAAAATGATTGGATAGTTTTAGAATTATCTAGTTTTCAATTAGAAGATTTAAATATTAGTCCCAAAATAGGGGTATTAACTAATTTATTTAAAGAACATTTATCTCCCGCCGATCCTAATAATCCTAATTTTCACAAAAATATTTCTACCTATTTAAAAGCTAAATTGAATTTAGCTTTTCATCAAAATAAAAATGATTATTTGGTAATAAATAAAAAATTAAAAAATAAAATAACTCCTTATCATTTACTTGGAAAAAAAATATATTTTTATGAATCTAAAACTAAAAGTTCTTTAGTTGGAGATTTTAATAAAGAAAATATAGCTGCTGCTGAAAAAGTAGCCAGTATTTTAAAAATAAAAAAAGAAATTAGTAATAAAGTTGTTAATAATTTTTCTAACCTTAATCATCGTTTAGAATTTGTTAGAGAACTTAATAAAGTTAATTATTATGATAATAGTTTTGCTACTACTCCTGAAAGTACTGTTTTAGATTTAAAATCTTTTAAAAAAAATATAATACTTATTGCTGGTGGAGCTGATAAGGGAGCTAATTTTAAAGAATTAGCTAAAGAAATAAAGAAACGAGTTAATTTTTTAATATTGCTTTCTGGACTTGGAACCAATAGAATAAAAATAGAATTAAAAAAAATAAAATATCCAATTAATAAATGGCAAGAAACAAATAATATGCCAGAAGCAGTAAAAATAGCTAAAGATAAAGCTGAAAAAAACTATACTGTTCTTCTGTCCACAGCTTGTGCTAGTTTTGGTTTATTTAAAAATTATAAAGAACGTGGTAATCTATTCCAAACTGAAGTAAAAAAATTAAAATAATATGATAATATTCTTTTACGGAGAAAACGATTTTAAAATCAAACAAAAAATAAAAGAACTGGAAAATAAATTTATAAAAGATGTTGACCCCAGTGGTCAGAATATTTTTAGATTAGATGGAGAAAAAATAAATTCTAATGATTTTTCTTCTAAATTAAGTAGTGGTTCCCTATTCTGCTCTAAAAAAATGCTTATCATTTCCAATCTTTTAAGAAATAAGGAAAAAAACATTTTATCAAATTTACTTGATTATTTTAAAAAAAATAAATTAGATAAACGCGATGATATTTTTATTTTCATAGAAAATGATTTAAAAAGCAAAAATAAAAAAGAACTAATAAAAATTTCTAATGATCGGGAAACTACTTTAAAAATAGAAGAAAAAAAATTTTATGATTTTTTATCTCAACAAAAATATACTCAAGAAATAAAAAGTTTTAATAATTTAGAATTAAATTCTTTTATAAAAAAAGAATTAGAATCATATAATCTAAAAATAGATAATAAAGACATTCAATTATTAATAGCTTTAATTGGAAATAATCCTTGGAATTTATATCATGAAATAAAAAAATTAGCTTATTACAAAATATCATCAGAACCAATAGAAAAAATACAAAAAAAAGATATTGAAAAAATAGTGACTGGAATTTTTACTGAAAATATTTTTAACTTTACTGATGCTATTTCAGTTAAAAATACAAGATTAGCTTTAAAAATATTAGAAGAACAATATTTAGCTGGATCAGAACCTGATTACATATTATTAATGTTATTACGTCAATTTAAAATATTATTACAAATTAGAGAATTATTAGATCTTAATTATAATTCTCAAAAAATTATTTCATCCCTTAAACTTCATCCTTTTGTAATAAACAAAGGAATAAATCAAGCTAAGAATTTTAGTAAAAAAACTATAAAAGATATTTTGAATACCCTTATAAAATTAGAAAAACTTAATAGAAGCTCCTCTGTAGATTTAAAAGTACATTTAAACTTATTAGTTGCCGATATATAAGCTTTTGACAAAAATATAAAAAACTCTTGCCTTTTTTAATTTTATTTGATATATTTAATTCAAATAGATTTCTATATCTATTTTTTAATGTTTTTCCTCTAAAATGGGCAATTAGCTCAGTTGGTTAGAGCGCAACACTGATAATGTTGAGGTCGGAGGTTCAACTCCTCCATTGCCCACACCATTTAAAAATATAGCGGGATAGAGCAGTTGGCAGCTCGCCAGGCCCATAACCTGGAGGCCGTAGGTTCGAGTCCTACTCCCGCAACTTATCATGAAGGCCTCGGTAGCTCAGTGGTAGAGCAAAGGACTGAAAATCCTTGTGTCGTCAGTTCAATTCTGACCCGGGGCACTTTTATTCATTCGGGGCGTAGCCCAGTTGGCTAAGGCGTCTGGTTTGGGACCAGAAGATCGTGGGTTCGAGTCCCGCCGCCCCGACATAATAAAATTTTAAAAAATAAAAATAAAAAAATATGCCAAATAAAAAATCAGCTAAAAAAGATTTGAAAAAAAATATTAAAAGACGTAAAGCTAATAATGAAGTTAAAAAACAAGCTAAAGAACTTATAAAAAAGACTAAAAAAGAAATTGAAGCTAAGAATGTAGAAGTAAAAAAAGATTTTAATAAAGTTATAAAAGCTATTGATAAAATGGCTAAGAAAGGTATAATTAAAAAAAATACTGCCGCTAGAAAGAAATCAAAATTACAAAAAAAATTAAATACTTTAAATTAAAAGGACTAATTCCCTATTCTTGGATTCTAGTTATTAATACTTTTTCTCGGAATAGGAATAAAAAAATGTTAGATAAAAAAGCAAAAGAAAAAATTATTAAAAAATTTCAAACTCATGTTAATGACACTGGTTCATCTCAAGTTCAAATTGCTATTTTAACTGCTGAAATAGATGAATTAACCGGACATCTTAAATTACATAAACACGATTTCTCTTCTCGTCGAGGTTTATTAAGAAAAGTAGCTGAAAGACGTCGATTATTAAAATATTTACAAAAAGAAGATGAACAAGCTTTTATTGAATTAGCTAAAAAATTAAAATTAAAAATAGCTAACAAAATGATGCAAGACGAAGAAGAAAAGAAAAAGAAAGAAGAAGAATTAGAACAAATAATGAATAAAGAAAATGAAGAAAAAATTGAATAAAAAATTATGATAAAACATATTGAACAACGAATAGGAGTTTTAGTGGATGTTTCTAATATGTATCATTCCGCTAAGAATCTATTTGGAAAAAAAGTTAATTTTCAGGAAATACTAAAACAGGCAGTCGCAGGACGGAAGCTTATCCGAGCGACTGCTTACGCTATAAGGACAGAAACTGAAGAAGAAACTCCTTTTTTTGAGGCTCTAAGTCAACAAGGTTTTGAAGTTAAAATGAAAGATTTACAAGTATTTGCTGGTGGAGCTAAAAAGGGTGATTGGGATGTCGGAATAACTATTGATGCTATTAAATTATCTGAAAAATTAGATGTAATAGTTTTAGTTTCAGGTGACGGTGATTATTTACCTTTAGTTTCATATCTACAAAATAATAAAGGCTGCTTAGTTGAAATTATGGCTTTTGCTAAAACAACTTCAGCTCGATTAATTGAAGAGGCTGATGATTTCATTGATTTGAGTAAAAATAAAAAATTTTTGATAAACAGTTATAAAAATAACTATAATCGTAAAAAATAATTAATAATTAATGTTGGCCATCAAATATCGAGAACTGTATTAGATATATACAGGGCTTAAATTTGACGACCAACAAGTAAAAATTATGAATGAAGAAAAAATTGTAAGTGGCGATTGGTTAGGTCGACCTCTAAGTATTAGAACGGGAAAATTGGCTAAGCAAGCCGATGCTTCTGTTTTGGTTCAATACGGAGAAACAGTAGTTATGGCTACTGTTGTTCAATCTAAAACTGAACGAGAAGGAATAGATTTTTTTCCTTTAATGGTGGAATTTGAAGAAAAATTATACGCCGCTGGAATTATAAAAGGATCTCGTTGGGTAAAACGAGAAGGTCGTCCAACTGATCAATCTATTTTAACTGGTAGAATGATTGATAGAGCTATTCGTCCTTTATTCAATGATGAAGAAAGACGTGATGTTCAATTAATAGTAACAGTTTTATCAGTTGATGGTGAAAATGATTATGATGTTGTTTCCTTAATTGCGGCTTCAGCTGCTTTAAGTATTTCAGGAATTGATTGGAATGGACCAATAGGAGGAATTAGAGTAGGTTTAATTGATAATAAATTTGTCTTTAACCCAAATTACGAACAACAAGCTCTTAGTTCCTTAGATTTAATTGTAGCTGGAACTGAAAAGAAAACAATAATGTTAGAAGCTGGTGCTAACGAAATAAAAGAAGATATTGTTTTTGAGGCTATAAAAGAAGGTCAAGAAAAAATGCAAGAAGCTATAAAAATAATTAAACAATTACAAAAAATTGTTCCTATTAAAGAAAAAATTGAAAGCAAAAAATTATTAAGTGCTGAGGATTTGAATAAAAAAGAAGCTAAGAAGAAATTATTAGAAATTGGAAAAGAATGGTTACAAGAAAATATAAAAGAAAACTTATTTAACAAAATATACTATACCAAGAATGAAAGAAAAATGGCCATGAGAATTATAAAAGAAAAATTAGATGAACATTTATTTTCTCAAGGATTAGAAAAATCAGATCGTGATTTCATAATTAAATCATTAGTTGAAAAAATGGTAGAAGAAGAAGTAACTAATGCTATTTTAAATGATAAACGTCGAGTTGATGGTCGAGCTTTAAATGAAATCAGACTTCTATCAGCCGATACTACTATTTTACCAAGAAATCATGGAACTGGATTATTCTCTCGGGGAGAAACTCAAGTATTATCAATAGTTACATTAGGGGCTCCGGGAATGGAACAATCGTTAGAAGGAATTGAAGGACAAAGTAAAAAAAGATATATGCATCATTATAACTTCCCTCCTTATTGTGTAGGTGAAGCTAGCCCTCTTAGAGGAACTGGACGTCGAGAAATAGGTCATGGAGCTTTAGCTGAAAAAGCTATAATTCCAGTCTTACCTAAAAAAGAAGATTTCCCTTATACCATCAGAGTTGTTAGTGAAACTTTAGGATCAAATGGATCATCTTCCATGGGTTCAACTTGCGGATCTTCCCTAGCCTTAATGGATGCTGGTGTACCTATTAAAACTCAAGTGGGAGGAATAGCTATGGGTTTAGCTTCTAATAAAGATATGAGTCGTTTTGAAGTATTAACTGATATTCAAGATCTAGAAGATGGACCAGGCGGAATGGATTTTAAAATTACCGGAACTAAAGATGGTCTAACAGCTATTCAATTAGATACTAAAACAGATGGATTAACCGAAGAAATAATAAAGAAAACATTCACTCAAGGACGAGAAGCTTTGAATCAAGTATTAGAAGTTTTAAATAAAGAATTATCAGCTCCTCGATCAGATTTATCACCTTATGCCCCTAGAATTATAAGCTTCAAAGTTAATCCTGAAAAAATAGGAGCTATAATTGGTCCAGGCGGTAAGGTTATAAATAAAATAATAGAAGAAACCGAAGTTTCTATTGATATTGATGATGATGGTTTAGTCATGATTTGTTCTTTAAATAGTGAAAAAGGAAAAATAGCGGAAAAAATGGTAAAAGATATAATAAAAGAATATGAAGTTGGTGAAATTTTTAGCGGAAAAGTTGTTCGTTTAATGGATTTTGGAGCTTTTGTTCAATTATCAGCTAGTCAAGATGGTATGGTTCATGTTAGTGAAATGGCTCCTTACAGAATAGGTCGTCCATCAGATTTAGTAAATATTGGAGATACTGTTCAAGTTAGAATAAAGGAAATTGATGCTCAAGGAAGAATAAATTTAACCATGAAAAATCTTCCAGAAAACGAACCTTTATGGACAGACAAAAAAGGTGAAAGTACTGAATTCAATAATGGAAATTTTAATCAAAAAGGAGATAAAAATAATACATTTAGAAATAAACCTTCAAGATTTACTAAAAAATATTAAAATATTATAATCATTGACTTTTTATCGTTAATAATATAATATCTAAACGAAAATATTAATATAATTGATAAGAAAATAAAATTATGCTTACTATTAAATTGGCCAAAATTGGTAAAAAAAACAAAAAATTATTTAGAGTTGTTATATGTGAAAAAACTCAAGATCCTTATGGAAAAGCTTTAGAAATATTAGGATCATATAATCCATATAATAAGGAATTAGTAATAAAAGCTGATAGAGTTAAATATTGGATTAGCAAAGGATCATCAATGACTCCTTCAGTAAATAATTTATTAATAGAAAAGAAGATTATAGAAGGAAAAAAAGCAGTGAATTCTAAACCTGGTACTCCTAATAAAAGAAAGGCGGAAAAAATTGAAAAAGCTAAACAAAAAGAAGTAGTTAAAGAAACCAAAGAAGAAATTGAAGCACCAGCCGAAGCTCAAGTAGAAACAACTGAAAATATCGAAAAAACAGAATAAATATAATGTATTTTATACATTTCTTGACTTTTAAAGCTGAGAAATGTACAATAAAAACAGGATTGATTAATTCAATCACACCATTGGGTGATAATAATTAAGATGTTCTTATAAATCTGTAATAAAAAAACAATTTATAAGAATTAAGTCGACGACTATGTCGGAAAATCAAGACAAGCAATTTTTAGAAACTGTTATTAAATCTATTGTAAGCGTCCCAGATGCTGTTTCAGTAGAAAGAACAGTTGACGAACGAGGAGTTCTTTTGACCTTAAAAATCGACCCAAGTGATATGGGATTTGTAATTGGCCGTCGTGGTCAAACAGCTCAAGCTATCAGAACTTTATTAAAAGTTGTTGGAGCTAGAAATAATTCTCGTGTCAATTTAAAAATTTACGATCCAAATAATGGAAATCGACCAGCTCGAAGAGATGATTCTATGAATATGGATACTTCGGCTATTGATGATTTGAAAATTTAATTTTTAAAACTTTCAATAAATCAACAAAAAACCACAACCGTGGTTTTTTGTTTTAAAAATATGAAGTTTGATATTATAACAATATTCCCTGAGATTTTTTCATCCTACTTTAATGAGAGTATTATAAAAAAAGCTCAAGAAAAAAAGATAATAAAAATAAATGTCCATAATTTAAGAGATTTTACTAATGATAAAAGACATACAGTTGATGATACTATTTATGGTGGTGGAGCTGGAATGTTAATGAAAATAGAACCTCTATATAAAGCTATAAAAAAGATAGCTAAAAAGAAAAAAACTTCTGGACAAAAAATAATACTATTATCAGCTAAAGGAAAAAAATGGAATCAAGAGTTAGCTAAAAAGTATTCTAAACTAAAAAATATTACTTTAATCTGTGGACGTTATGAGGGAGTTGATGATCGTATAAAAAATTTTATTGATGAAGAAATTTCCATTGGAGACTATATTTTAACTGGAGGAGAAATAGGCGCTATGACTATAGTAGATTCTATCACTAGATTAATTCCGAAAGTTTTAGGTAATAATGAAAGTTTAATAGATGAATCTCATAACATTAAAAATATATTGGAATATCCTCAATATGCTAAACCAGCTGAATTTAAAGTCGGATTAAAAAAATATAGTGTTCCAAAAATACTGCTATCAGGAAATCATAAATTAATAGAAAACTGGAAAGAAAAGAACAAAAAAAGAGTAAAATAATAAAAAAAACGCCCTATTTTAAAGCATTTTAAAACTATTGACAAAATCAGTAAAATAAGTTATAATTACACATTGTTGTACCATTTTTTGGTATAATGGATGTTCGTTAACAAGTAAGATTTATATTGAATTAATTACTAAGATCACCTATTAAGATGGACTTAGTAATTAATTCAATAAAATAAAAAATCTTAAAAAAGAAAAATAATCATGAAAAAATTAGTAGTTTTGTTATTATCAGTTATGGCCGTTTTTTCGGCTTGTAAAAAGTTCGAATTTGAGGACAACGATCCTGTTATTAATCCTCAAACAATTCAATTATTTTCTTCCACGGGAGATCAAAAAAGTAATAACATAATAAAGAGCAATGACACCCTATACGGAAATGTCAATTATTATTTTTCTTTCTGGCTTTCACCATCAGGAACAATAGGAACTTTTGATATTACCGACAGTACCGGATCTACTATATTTAGTAATACAAACAATTCAGTTGACTGGAAGGCCCCCCATGTAGGAACCTTCAAGTTAAATGTTATTGGTCAAAACTTCAGTTTTACTAATATTACTATTATAGTAACAAGTGGTTTAACGCCTCCACCTCCTCCACCTCCTGGCCTTTTTGCTGGGCCGAGATTGTACAATCTCGTTATTCATGACTCTACTGTTGATGTATCAGTAGTAATCACAAAAGAAGAGTATAAGAACGTAAATTCTTCATATAATTGGTTCTGGCTTCACAGAATAAATAATTTGAACTTTTCCACTAAACTAACTCCAACTCAAGTAACATCCGATTCGGTATATTTTACAATAACCTTTCCGCGAATTAGTGGAACGATCGTTGAGTTCAACGCTGGAATTGATGACGGCTCTACAGGAGGCGCCTGGTTAACCCCAAGTGCTTATAGTGGTCCACTTCCAGGATCAAATGGTAATCCTTATAGTTTTTCCAATAGCTATTTTGGATTTAAATTCATAATTGGAGGTAATTATGAAATTCAATCTATTGGAGGGACAACAATCCTTTCAATTAGTAACAACCTACCCGGTTCAGCTGGTGACGGATGGTCCAACAAATACCGTGTCCGTTGGACAGGTCTCAATTATTATATAAAAACATCCACAAATAGCTTCCGATATAAAGTCGGTAACGGATCTTGGAATTATATAACAATGACCACTGTATCATATAATTCAAATTATATGAATTTTTCCTTTCCCATTGGTATTAGCGGACAAGTCTATTTTCAATGGGGCACCGGAAATTCCGATGCCACATTTAATTCTTGGACATCCGAGATGTCCGAATCAAAGTTTTACATTAGCAGTTTAGACTGTTGTGTAAAAAACTTATAAAAATGTTAGGTGTGAAAAACTATATCATTAACCCTAAAGCTTTTCTCAAAAAGGAAAGCTTTTTTTTATTTTATTAATTTATAATATACCAACAAAAAGAACCGGAATAATCCGGTTCTTTTTTTATTTTTTTTGGTTTTTTGAAGCTAACAGGCACCAATTCTTTTTAGTTTTTATTCTATTATTTCTAATAGAATCTCTTCTTAATTAAAAGAAGAGTCGACTCAAATTTTTAAATTAATAATTTAAAAATTTAATCTCCCTAGAAAGGAGATGATCCATCCACAGCTTCCGCTACGGATGCCTTGTTACGACTTAGTCCTTGTTGCCAGTCTTACCTTCGGCCCCTAAAAGGGGACTTCGGGCACTACCAACTCCCTTGACTTGACGGGCGGTGAGTACAAGACCCGAGAACGTATTCACCGTAGTATAGCTGACCTACGATTACTAGCGATTCCAACTTCATGAGGTCAGTTGCAGACCTCAATCCGAACTGAGGAAAATTTTTAGGGATTTGCTCCATCTTACGATTTGGCGTCCCTTTGTATTTCCCATTGTAGCACGTGTGTAGCCCAAGGTGTAAGAACCATGCTGATTTGACGTCATCCCCACCTTCCTCCCATTTAAAACGGGCAGTCTTTCATGACATATAAAACATGAAATAAGGGTTGCGTTCGTTTTCCGACTTAACGGTACATCTTACGACACGAACTGACGGCAACCATGCAGCATCTGTCTAGCACCCTCGAAGGCCTTCCTGTTTCCAGGACATGCAGCTAGATGTCAAACCTTGGTGAGGTTCTTCGTTTATCGTCGAATTAAACCACATGCTCCACCGCTTGTGCGGGTCCCCGTCTATTCCTTTGAGTTTTAAGCTTGCGCTCGTACTCCCCAGGCGGGATACTTAACGGGTTACCTTAAATTAACAGCACTGAAAGGGTCGATACTTCCAATACTTAGTATCCAGCGTTTACGGCGTGGACTACTGGGGTATCTAATCCCATTCGCTCCCCACGCTTTCGTCCATGAACGTCAGAACTGTCCCAGCAAGTTGCTTTCGCATTGAGTGTTCCTGCTGATATTAACGGATTTAACCCCTACACCAGCAATTCCGCTTGCCTCTTCCAGTCTCTAGTTTATCCATCTCTCCCGCAGCCCCCTGGTTAAGCCAGAGGATTTAACAGGAGATGCGACAAACCGCCTACGGACGCTTTACGCCCAATAAATCCGGATAATGCTTGGGGCCCTCGTATTACCGCTGCTGCTGGCACGAGGTTAGCAGCCCCTTATTCATTAGGTACGGTCATTGTTTCATCCCTAATAAAAGTACTT
>Ga0265293_10006717_pt1 | contig 18137 bp, 14 predicted proteins | sample Munlanlewell138R_FD_192505 | JGI IMG/M metagenome (GOLD analysis project Ga0265293, IMG submission 192505) | Leachate microbial communities from a municipal landfill in Southern Ontario, Canada - Leachate well 138R | ecosystem: Engineered > Solid waste > Landfill > Unclassified | place: Canada...
ATTTCAGGCTCGGCAAGAAATAACTCAGCAAGTGGCATGCCATGATTTTTTATTCAATCTATTGCTTCAAAAACAATGGCTTGAAAAATACATCTCAGATCAAGCGTACTTCACAATGCATGACCCGCGCGATTAGGCCGTGCAACTTACCCGATCTTTTATGGACTAATAGCTAAATCCGAAAAATTGGTGGCGTGCATGGACCAAGCAGCTCAGGCAACTGGCCGGATACTATTGGTCGACACTGAAGAGGCGACCCTTCGCACTGTTCGACACTGTCTGGAGCGCGAGGGCTACCAGGTCGCTACCGCCAACAATTCGACCCAGGTTTTTTCGCTGTTGAAGCGCCAGGTATTTGATTTATGTTTTCTCGACCTGCTGCTGGACGGCGAGTGCGGCTACACGCTGCTGGCGCAGATGCATGCATTGACTCCCTGGATGCGGGTGGTGATTCTCACCGCCGACAGCACCGTGGACAACGCCGTAGAGGCAATACAGTCCGGCGCGGTGGACTACCTGGTCAAGCCCTGCAATGTGGATATGGTGCGGCAGTCGGCGGCCGCCCAGATGGCGGCGCGACGGAAAGCCGCGCCACTGGAAAGCCCACTGCAGCAACCGGGCAAAAACCTCTATTCGCAAAACCCGGCAATGGTGGCGATGGTCGAAACCGCCCGCCGCGTTGCGGCGACCGACGCCAATGTGCTGATCCTGGGAGAATCCGGCACCGGGAAAGGCGAACTGGCGCGGCTCATCCATCATTGGAGCAAACGCGCCGCCAACAGCCTGGTGACCATCAACTGCCCGTCGCTGAACACCGAGTTGATGGAGAGCGAACTGTTCGGCCACAGTCGCGGCGCTTTTACCGGCGCCTGTACAAATACTTTCGGCCGCGTCAGCCAGGCCGATGGCGGCACCCTGTTTCTCGACGAGATCGGCGATTTCCCGCTGTCGCTGCAACCGAAGTTGCTGCGCTTTATCCAGGACAAGGAGTACGAGCGGGTCGGCGATCCGCTGACCTATCGGGCCAACGTGCGGATACTCTCCGCGACCAACCTCGATCTGGCGAGAATGGCCGACAGCGGGCGCTTTCGCGAAGACCTGCTCTATCGCCTCAACGTCATCACCCTGTCCCTGCCGCCCCTGCGCGAGCGCGCCGAAGACATCGGCGCGCTCGCCGATGGTTTTCTGGCGCGCTTCGCCGGGGAATACAACTGCCCCGCCCTCGGCTTCAGCGAAGAAGCCCGCTCCGCCCTGCTCGCCTATCCGTGGCCCGGCAATATCCGCGAACTGAGCAACGTCATCGAGCGCGCCAGCATCATCTGTACGGATGAAATGGTCGAGCCCAGGCATCTCGGTTTCAGTGAGCAGCCCTACAGCAACGCCGCGCGCGTCGGTTCCGACATCAGTCTCGAAGAACTGGAAAAAGCCCATATCTCAGCGATACTAGCCACCACCAGCACCCTGGACAAGGCCGCCAGGATCCTCAGCATCGACGCCTCGACGCTCTATCGCAAACGCAAGCAGTTCGGCCTTTGAGCAAGTGAGTGGCAAAACAGGGCTTTCCGCAGGCAACCGGCAACGGTTCGCCATCGAAGCTGCGGCACTCGCGCGCTGCCATCTCGCCGGGATTGTCGTCCGATCACACCCTTGACAAGGCGGCGCAAAGTGATCAGAATTCGCGGCCTTCAAACTTTGTGGCTACGTAGCTCAGCTGGTTAGAGCACAGCATTCATAATGCTGGGGTCGGCAGTTCAAGTCTGCCCGTAGCTACCATATAAATCAAAGGGTTACGTACGTGTAACCCTTTTTGTTTCGCCCAAATGCGTGAGATTTGCGTGACTCCCCAAGTGCCGGGGAAAAACGTGCCGCATGTGGGCTCTTCAGTAGCGTTAATGTGGGCGTCGATCCACGCTGGTAGCTCACGCGTTCCGCCGCTTCGATCAGTTCCCCCATCTCGACCGCGGAATAGTGCGTGGTGATCTGCTCGTTGGTGTGACCCAACAGCACCATGCGCGTTTCTACACCCACACCAGCAGCACGTAAACGACGACCAAAGGTGTGTTTCAGGTCGTGTACCCTGACCAGGGGCAACCCGGTCACATCACGAGCCCTACGCCACGCCTTGTTGTTCATGCGCTCTACTGGTTTGTCTTTATAGACGAAAACAAACTCATCATGATTGCCCCGTTGGCGATTCACTACAGCTCTCGCTACGGTGTTTAACACGACCAGCCGGTCTTCACCATTTTTGACAAGTTCACCCGGTATCAGGAACACGCTGGTGGCAAGCTCTGGAATGGAAATTTCCCAATCCCATCGCAGACCACAGACTTCCGCTTCCCGTGTTCCGGTGTTGACCTTGAACAATGCCATTTCCCTTAAATGGCTTGACAGTTCAGCAAATAGCCTTTTCTGCTCAGCCCGAAATGAGGGTGTAAATAAATCTGTGTAAATGGTTATATCTGCCTATAGGAGGCAATGATGACCGACCTTACACACAAACAAAAGGCCCTGCTCGACGAGCTGCTGAAGGACTTCAAGGACAATGCCAAAGACCTGCTTGGCGACAACGGCCTGATCAAGCAGCTGACCAAACGCGCTCTGGAATCCGCCCTGGAGGGCGAGATCACCGATCACCTGGGCTACTCGCCCCACGAATCGTCCGGCCGAAACAGCGGCAATTCCCGCAATGGCAAGAGTCGTAAGCGGATACAAAGCACCGAAGGCGCCCTCGATCTTGAAGTGCCCCGCGACCGCAACGTTAGCTCGAGCCCCAGATCGTTCGCAAGCGCCAGCGTCGGCTGGAAGGCCTCGACGACAAGATCATAGCCCTGTATGCCCGTGGCCTGAGTACCCGCGAGATCCAGGCCGAGTTGACCGAACTCTACGGGGCCGAGATATCGCCCACCCTGATCTCCAACGTCACCAACAGCGTGCTGGAAGAAGTGCAGGCCTGGCAGGCCCGGCCACTGGATGCCGTCTACCCTCGACGCTGTCCGTTTCTGCTGTTACCAGCGAGGGCGGCCCCTCTGCCACATTACCGCTGTGGCGTGCGGATGAACCCATTGTTCAATTGGTGTGGCCAGTATAGTTAGAGGGAACTCGCTTGGAATCCATAAATCCAGCCAAAGAGTGCCAGTGTTCAGGGCCCTGCCGCCCTCGTCACTACCCCGCTGCGCTCGCTAGTGACGAGGGCCTCGAACGGATCAAGCCTCATGCCAGGCTATAGGCCTGGCATGAGGCTTGAGAAACAACAGAAGATGCGATCTGGTGACACTGGCACCATCCTTACTCTGATACCCAGCGCTACTCATTTTGTACCGTACGGGAAGATTACTTGTGTGCGGTATCTATGAGCGTCCTATTTATCACGTACCGTACTTATTTTTTTCTTCTGGCTACCTGGTTATTTTGCTCTCATATCAGATCAATAAATTCTTTGAGTTTGTCCGCGGTAACCGGGAGCCTTTGGGACGCGAGGGTTTCGAGATAAGCATCTGCACTAATTTCAGGGTTTTTCAGGCGTGCTCTTATGCGCTTTGCACAGGCGATGACGGCCCCCTGACTCAACCCCAACTGATGTTCGATGAACTCATCCGGGTGCATGGGTTCCATGCCGTAATCGGCCAGGACTGCCAGCGGAAAATCCTTGAGGTTGAAAGTGACAATAACCTGCGCGTTACACTTGATAGCCGCCGCAAGCACATGCCTGTCGTTCTTATCTGGCAATGATAGTCTTTCAATAAATGGTTCATAGTTTTCAACCAGAGCATCAGGTACCGCTTGATCCATGAGCATTCTGGTCTTTTCAAGTTTACCGGTAAGCTCGGGGCGACCAGTAAGCAAGTTTCTTATCCACTCATCGTGAATTGCATTTGTCCATTTGGCCGCTACCAGTTCAGCAATAGCTATCTCCAGCAACAGGTCCCGTAGGGGTGCAGGATATAAAACGCAGGCATCGTAGAGTACGATGACCCTCATCAGTAGCCCATTCCATGTTCCTGGGCTTGCTCAACCAGTTCATCCATAGCCTGAGCACTTTGCCCTTTGATTTTCTGTTTATATTTCCTCAAATCTTCAAAGCGAATCCGCCGATGGGTTCCCACTTTGGTAAAGCTCAACTCACCCTGCTCAAGAAGTTTAACCAGGTAAGGCCTGGAAACATTCAGGATATCTGCTGCCTGCTGGGTGGTCATTTCTGCATGCATCGGGACAATGGTCACAGCATTACCTTGCGCCATATCCGCCAGGACATCCCTCAATAGACTGATGGCCTGGCGAGGCAAAATCATATCGTGACCATCCATTCTGACGCTGGCCCTATCGGCATGGGGCTGTTCGCTAAGCAGCCTGCTTAACTCGGCTGCACTGGCTCTGGCCAACTGAGTGGCTTCCTGATTAGGCAGCTCTTGATAGTCTTTTGCTGTACTCATGGTACTCCTACTATTAAGGTATCCATTCGATGGCTAAAGAATAGCCCTATTCGAGCACATTCACAACAAACGAAATAAAAGAAATATTCGAAATGGCAGATAAAGAAAAGCGAGGAAGTGTACTGGTTTGCGATCAAGGCGCGTCGCGATACGCCGATACTGCTTGAGCCTGGCAAAGCAGCACTCGATACGGTTGCGTAGCCGGGAACGTGGTTTATCGTAAGGCCGAGGCTGCTGGCAGCTGCGTGGCGGAATCACCGCTTCAGTTCCCTGCGTCTGGATCAGGGCGACCAGTTCCCGGCTGTCATAGCCCTTGCCAGCCAGCACGTACTGCGGCTTGAATCCGGCCAGCAAGGCCGGGGCTTGGGTGATGTCGTTGCGTTGCCCCCCGGTCAGCAGGAAACGCACCGGACGGCCCTGGCCGTCTACAGCCAGATGAATCTTGGTGCTCAGACCTCCTCGGGAGCGCCCCAGAGCCGAGTCGGGCGCCCCCCCTTTTCCGGTCGCCGCATGCGCCCGGACAATGCTGCTGTCGATCATCAGATACTCATTATCCCGATCTCGCGTCAGGGCCTGAAAGACGTGCTCCCAGATGCCCTGGCCGCCCAGCGGTTGAAGGGTTTGTGGACGCTTTTGTACGGGCCATACCGAGGGGGCAGGTCACTCCAGCGGGCACCGGAGCGCAGCACCCACAGGACTGCGTTGACGAACTGACGGTTGTCAGCGGCGGTACGGCCGGGGTCACTGGGCTTGCCAGGTAGCAGGTTGTGGATACGTTGCCACCGGGCGTGGCTCAAATCGTAGCGACAGGGTCGCGGGTATTTGTCTTTGATAGCCATCCCGCGACAATACCGCAAACCCCGGGAGCAGTTAAACTGAATGTCGATTCAACCTAGGGGCGGCCGTTCAAGTCTGCCCGCAGCTACCATATATTTCAAAGGGTTACATCTGAGTAGCCCTTTTTATGTCGCCCCAGTCTCCCTCCCTACGAAACCTTCACCAGCCTCATTGCCAGATCTATTGGCTTGCCCACTTTCGAGATCGAGTTGCGATTCATCAATCAGACGCACTATGCACTGATTGAACACTATGACCGGCTCCGGCGACACAACTTGCGATCTCCCTGAAAAGACGTGCCCCCGCGCTCCTCAGCCGCCGATATCGGGCATATCCCGCTGCGCGCCAACCCGATACAGGCTAAAAATATTACCTTTTAATTCAATGTGGAAGCACAGAACACTGGAATAATTACCGTCAACAGGTACAGTGTGCAGCCACGTCCCGGTCGCATCCCTGTAGCCGGCAAGGGCGCCAGTGCACCTCATAGTGCAAGACCGATAAGCAAACACTGCAGGCAGTGGTTGATGTGACGGACGTTGATACCGCCACCAGCCGATCCCGAATAACATCGAGAAAATAGTATGTCTCATCCCAAAAATACCGTGGCCATCGATCTGACGGAGTTCAAGTACGGCTGGCGAATCATCGTCCTCGCCCTGGTGGGGGTGGCCACTTCATCAGCGGTGATGCCCCTTTACGGCTTCGGCGCCATGGTGGTGCCGCTGGAGGAGGCCTTTGGCTGGCGGCGGAGTGATTTGCTGGCCACCATTACCTTCTCGTCTTTCGGCGCGGTGTTCTCTTCCCAACTCGCGGGCTCGCTCAACCGTCGCTACGGTATCAAGCCGATCACCGTGGCCTCCCTGATCGGGCTGCCCATCGCCTTTGTGCTGATGTCCAGTGTCGATCTGTTCGGCAGTTCCATCTGGATCCTGTACGCACTTTTCTTCCTGGTGACTTTCGCCGGCGTCGGCACCTTGCAGGTCACCTGGACCCAGGTGGTAAACCTGTGGTTCGACAAGAACCGCGGCCTCGCCCTGGCGATGATCCTCTCCGGCTCCGGCGTGGCGGGGCTGGTTCTGCCGCCCCTGGTGACCACTGCGGTGGAAATGTGGGGCTGGCGTGCGGGATTCTGGGCCATGGCGGTATTGCCCCTGGCCATCACCCTGCCCCTGTCCCTGTTGTGGCTTTCCGGGATGCAGGTCAAACCCGTCGCCGCAGACGAGGCGGCCGCGCCTGTGGTGTTGCCCGGTGTGCTGTTCTCCGAAGCGGTGCGCAGCTGGCGCTACTGGATCGTCAACAGCTCCATGGTCCTGGTTTCCGCCGCGATCATCGTGATGGTGGTCAATACCGTGCCCCTGCTCCAGGACAAGGGCTACTCCGCCCTGGAAGCGAGCCAGATATTCGGCGCCTTCGGTGTCTCGCTGGTGGCGGGCCGGGTGCTGGTGGGCTACCTGGTGGACAGGCTGTGGGCGCCGGGCGTGGCCTTTGTGGCGTTATCCCTGCCGGCCCTGGGCTGTTTCCTGATCGCCACCATGTCCGACAACCCGGTGCTGATCATCGTCGGTGTCGCCATGGTCGGCGTTGGCGCCGGGGCGGAATTCGATCTCGCCGCCTTTCTGGTCGCCCGCTATTTCGGCATGCGGGACTACGGTCGCCTGTTCGGCCTGCAGATGGCGGTGATCTCCGGGGGGATCTGCCTTGCTCCGACGATGGCCGCGATGCTCTACCAGAGCACCGGAAATTACGATACCGTGCTTGTCGTCAATATCGTTCTTTTCCTTATCGGCTCGAGCATATTGCTGACCCTGGGGCGTTATCCGGTATTCGAGGCACGGCGCTGATTGCGGCCCTCCGCGGGCGGGACACGGGGCGACAGGCCGTTGCCCCGCGAGCTTCATCGAGGCGCGTGCGGCCTGCCTGCTTGCCAAAAGGCTGTGCCTGCGATGCACCCGGGATGATTCTTGTCACAGCTGCCGAGCCTCTCTATACTGCACTTGTCTTATAAAATAACCGTAGCAACAGGAGTCAATCGTGTACGGAACCCACCTGTATCCAAAAACCCATTGCGAAGTGACTGTCGATGGCCTGGCCGGCATCGACCGACTGCTGGCCATAGAGCAGATCAAACGCACCAAGGCCTTTTACTGCTTCAGTATGGATACCAAAAACTGGGATGGTTACCAGAATGTATTCACCGACGACGCGGTGCTCGAAGTGCCTTCCCACGGACTCGGCGATGAAGATGCCCGGGTAGAGGGCGCCGCTGCGATCCGCAAGCATGTCGAGGACGCCGTGGGCAACGTGGTCACCACCCACGAATGCCACACCCCGATCATCGACTTCACCTCGGCCACCAGCGCCAATGTGGTGTGGGCGATGGAAGATATGTTGCGCTTTCCTGAGGGCTCACCCGCGAAAACCCTCCACGGCATGGGCCACTACTTCGAGCAGTATCGCCGCCTCGACGACGGCAGCTGGCGTATCGCCCATGTGCGGCTCGAGCGCTTGCGGCTCGACGTGGTGCCCTTCTGATCCGGTAAAAAGCAAGCGTCGCCGTTCCAAAAACACCATCTTCCAGCACAACAATAAACTCCCCACGGAGGGGTACGACATGCGTGTTAAACGTCTTTTCATGTGTTCATCCCTTGCAGTCGCCGTCGCCGGCACCGCGACGCCCTCTCTCGCGCAGATCGAGGAAATCGTCGTCACCGCGCGGAAGACCAGCGAAAGCCTGCAATCGACGCCGGTCGCAGTGACCGCGCTGAATGAAATAATGCTCGCCCAGGCCCAGGTGACAGAGCTGTCCGACTTGCAACGTACGACCCCGAGCCTCTCCATCATGTCCGGCGGCACCGGTTCATCCGCCCTGGTGTTTCTGTCCATCCGCGGCAACGCCCAGGTATCCCCCAGCGGTGGCACCGACCCCGCGGTGGCCACCTATGTGGACGGCGTCTACCTGGCCCGCCCCACTGGCGGCAACGTCGATATGTTTGATGTTTCCCAGGCGGAGGTACTGCGGGGCCCCCAGGGCACCCTGTTTGGCCGCAACACCACCGGTGGCGCGCTGAACATCAAGACCAATGATCCTACCGGGGAGTTCGAGGGGTATGTGAGAGGCGAAGTGGGCAACTACGATCACCGCAAGGTCGAAGCAGTGGTGAATTTGCCCATCATCGGCGACGAACTGGCGGCCCGTTTCGCGGTTCGCTACAACGAGCGGGATGGTTTCGGCGACTATCGCAGCTACAGCGATCCGGATGGCTTTTTCTTCAACGGCCTGAACCGGGAAGCCAGCGATATCGATAAAAACACCTATGCCCGCGGCAAGATCAAATGGGAACCGGCCGACCTGAATTTCGACGCCACCCTCGGGTTCGACTGGAGTGAATTTGAAGACCGCGGCCAGCGCACCCAGGTGATGGGCTTCAACCCGGACGGTGCCGGAGGTATGGCCGGACTCATTGCCAACGCCCTGGGATTCAACCCCAGCCACTTTATTGCCCAGCAAAAGTTCGGTGATACCTACTGGAACGTGGATAACTCCTCGGTCAATCCCTATCCCGCCAACGCCAAACTGGGTACACCAGGCTCGACTAACGAAGGCAACGGTATTTATCTCGATGTCAATGTCGAGCTCGGCGACGTCAATCTCAAATCCATCACCGCCTACCGCGAGGCATCATCATCCGGCACCGTGGATCTGGACGGCACGCCGCTGCAGTTGCTGTCGTTCCACAGCCAATGGGACCAGAATCAAATCAGCCAGGAATTCCAGCTCAGCGGCAACGTCAACGATGATCTCGACTGGATCACCGGCCTCTACTACTTTCAGGAGGACAGCAAGGACTTTTCCATGAACCGCTTCGGCGGCGGCGATATGCTGGCCGCGCTCGGCGTACCCAATACCGTGCCGATGGCCCTGGGCGGCGCTCGGCTCAGCAACAATGATGCGGTGCACGATAATGTATCCTATGGCGCCTTCGCCCAGGCCAACTATTCCTTCACCGCAAAACTGCGCGGCACCCTGGGTTTCCGCTATACCTTCGACAAACGCGAAACCAAGATCTTCAGCCAGGACCCCATAGTGCAGCCCGGCATTACAACCCCTGACTGCAAGGTGCTGCCCCAGGACAGGGATGATGGCGTCACCTGCAAGAGAACACAGGATGCCGACTTCGAGTATCCCGCCTGGATCGTCAGCCTGGATTACCAGGCGACGGACGACCTGTTCCTGTACGCCAAGACCAGCGGGGCCTCCATGGCCGGTGGCTGGAACTTCCGCACCTCGGCCAACCCGTCCTTCGACCCCGAGCAGGTCAAGGATATCGAACTCGGCTTCAAGGCCGACCTGTTCGACGGCATGGTCCGCCTCAACGGCGCCTTCTTTTACATGAAAGCCAGCGACCAGCAACGCCAGGTCAATATCGCCGAAGGGCTGATTCCCGTCACCTTTATTCGCAACGCGGGACAATCGGAGGCCAAGGGTGCCGAATTTGAACTCACCTGGCTGCCGTGGGAAGGCATGACCATCAACGCCAGCCTGTCGCTGCTGGATATGGAATACAAGAAATACGAATCTGACGAGTTGATCACCAGCGGCCCCAATCAGGGCCAGATAGTCAGGCTCGACAGAAGCCGCGAAAACGCTCCCCACGCCCCGGAGACGACCTTCAGCATTGGCGCCACCCAGACGGTACCTACCGCCCTCGGCGAGCTGGACCTCCATGTCGACTACTACCGGGTAGATGAGACCTGGTTCCAGGACAGCACCGTGAACCCCTACGAGGGCGAGGCGGTGCAGGCGAGGCAGAGGGAGGAAAAACGCTGGAACTCCATCCCCGACTATGAGCTCATCAATGCCCAGGCCACCTTGCGCACCAACGGCGGCAACTGGGAATTGAGCCTGTGGGGTAAAAACCTGACCGACGAGAAGCACTACAGCAGTATCGGCAACTACTGGGACGCATTCGGAACCGCGGTGCGTTATGTGGGCGATCCCCGCACCTTCGGAGCCTCTGTGCGCTACAACTGGTAACACGCGGATAGATGCCAGTCAGGCGATATTGAAAAACCAAAGGCCGCCTTCTCCCGGGCGGCCTTTTCAATTGGGCGGGCGGTCCATTCAGGCCGCCCCCGAGAGCCCCTGGCCGAAGCTGCGCCACGGTGCTGGCCCTATTATTGCATACCAATAAATTGACGCTATCGGGCAACACCAATGTTCCATTCGATGGAACTCGTCGCGGTGCCGGGCTGTCAGCAAATTGCCACTTTGTCTTTCATGATATGGCACGTCATCGCAGGATAGCGTCTAGACTTAGGTTGTGCGTTGATCCTCAATCCGGTTTCAGGAGGTGCATTGATGTCCATTTTTGCCCACTACCAATCCCGCTATGAATCCACCCAGCAGGAGGAATACAGCCTGCAGGAGTATCTCGACCTGTGCAGGCAGAGCCCGGCGATATACGCGACCGCCGCGGAGCGGCTGCTGATGGCCATCGGCGAGCCTGAGCTGGTCGATACCTCCAAGGATCCGCGCCTGTCCCGCATCTTTTCCAACAAGGTGATCAAACGCTACAAGGCTTTCGACGAGTTCTACGGCATGGAGGAGGCTATCCAGAGCATCGTCAGCTTCTTCCGCCACGCCGCCCAGGGGCTGGAGGAGCGCAAGCAGATTCTCTATCTGCTGGGGCCGGTAGGCGGCGGCAAATCGTCGCTGGCGGAGAAGATCAAGTCGCTGATGGAGAAGCACCCGATTTTCTGCCTCGAGGGATCGCCGATTTTCGAATCGCCGCTGGGGCTGTTCAACCCGGAGGAGGACGGCCGGATCCTCGACGAGGAGTACGGCATCCCGCGCCGCTACCTGAAAGGCATCATGTCGCCCTGGGCGGCCAAGCGGCTCCACGAGTACGGCGGCGACATCGCCAAGTTCAGGGTCGTCAAAGTGTGGCCGTCGATTCTCGATCAGGTGGCGATCACCAAGACCGAGCCCGGGGACGAGAACAACCAGGATATCTCCTCGCTGGTCGGCAAGGTCGACATCCGCAAGCTCGAGGAGTACCCCCAGCACGATCCCGATGCCTACAGCTTCTCCGGCGGCCTGTGCCGGGCCAACCAGGGTGTCATGGAGTTCGTCGAGATGTTCAAGGCGCCGATCAAGGTGCTGCACCCTCTGCTCACCGCCACCCAGGAAGGCAACTACAACGCCACCGAAGGCATCGGCGCCATCCCTTTCGATGGCATCATCCTCGCCCACTCCAACGAAGCGGAGTGGCACAGCTTCAAGAACAACAAGAACAACGAGGCATTCATCGACCGGGTGTCGATCATCAAGGTGCCCTACTGCCTGCGGGTCAGGGAAGAGGTGGAGATCTACGACAAACTGCTCCACAACAGCTCCCTCGCCGCCGCCCCCTGCGCTCCGGACACCCTGCCGATGTTGGCCCAGTTCACCGTGCTGTCGCGCCTCAATGAACCGGAAAACTCCAGTGTCTATTCCAAGTTGCGGATCTACGACGGCGAAAGCCTCAAGGACCGCGACCCCAAGGCCAAGTCGCTGCAGGAATACCGGGACGCCGCCGGCGTCAACGAGGGCATGACCGGGCTGTCGACCCGTTTCGCCTTCAAGGTGATATCCAAGGTGTTCAACTTCGACGCTACCGAGGTGGCCGCCAACCCGGTCCATCTGCTCTACGTGCTGGAGAAGGAAATCGAGCAGGCGCAGTTCCCCCAGGAGGTCCACGACCGCTATCTCCGCCATATCAAGGAGTTTCTGGCGCCCAACTACGTGGAATTCATCGGCAAGGAGATCCAGACCGCCTACCTCGAATCCTACTCGGAGTACGGCCAGAACCTGTTCGATCGCTACGTCACCTACGCCGACCTCTGGGTGCAGGACCAGGAATACCGCGATCCGGACACCGGCGAGATTCTCGACCGGGCGGCCCTCAACGACGAATTGGAAAAAATGGAGAAACCCTCCGGCATCAGCAATCCCAAGGACTTCCGCAGCGAGATCGTCAACTTCGTGTTGCGCGCCAGGGCCAACAACGAGGGCCGCAACCCCAAATGGACCAGCTACGAGAAGCTGCGCACGGTGATCGAGAAGAAGATGTTCGCCAGTACCGAGGATCTGCTGCCGGTGATTTCCTTCAACCCCAAAGCGTCGGCGGAGGACAAGCAGAAGCACCAGGATTTCGTCCAGCGCATGATCGAGCGGGGTTACACCGAGAAGCAGGTGCGGCTACTGTCGGAATGGTATTTGCGCGTGCGGAAATCGCAGTGAGTCTCCCATCCCCCATCTCGTCTCTCCCGGCGCCCAAGGGGAGATGTGAGACGCGAAACGGGAGAAGTTGGACGAATCCGGGACCCACCCATGGCCTATCTCATCGATCGCAGACTCAACGGCAAGAATAAAAGCGCCGTCAACCGCCAGCGCTTTATCCAGCGCCACCGCGAACAGATTCGCAAGTCGGTGCAGGACAGCCTGCGCAACCGCAGCATCACCAACATCGACGGCGGCGAGAAAGTGAGCATCCCCCGCCGGGACACCGACGAGCCCTCGTTCCGCCACGGCCGGGGCGGCAAGGTGACCCATGTGCTGCCCGGCAACCGTGAATTTGTTCCCGGCGACACCGTTCCCCGGCCACCTTCCGGTGGTGGCGGCGCGGGGCGTGGCGCCAGCCCCAACAGCGAGGGGCTGGATGATTTCGTATTCGAGATCAGCCAGCAGGAGTTTCTGGATTTCCTGTTCGAGGACATGGCGCTGCCCAACCTCACCAAGCGGCAACTGACCGGCATCGAGGAATTCAAGACCCGCCGCGCCGGTTTCAGCCCGGTGGGCACCCCCAACAACATCGACGTGCCGCGTTCGATGCGCGCCGCCACCTCGCGGCGCATCGCCCTGACGGCCGGCAAGCGCCGCCAGCTCCGCGAACTGGAAACACAGCTGGCGAGCCTCGGGGACGGCGAGGACAGTTTTACCCGCGAGCGGCGGGCAGATCTCGCGGCGCGCATCGTCGAATTGCAACGGCGCATCGAGCGGGTGTCCTTCATCGACGATTTCGATATCCGCTACCGGCGCTACGAAAAGGTGCCGGTGCCACGCTCCCAGGCGGTGATGTTCTGCCTGATGGACGTGTCCGGCTCGATGGACCAGGGCACCAAGGATCTCGCCAAGCGCTTCTTCCTTCTTTTATACCTGTTCCTGTCGCGCAATTACGACAAGATCGAGGTGGTGTTCATCCGCCACCATACCAGCGCCAAGGAGGTCGACGAGGAGGAATTTTTCTATTCCCGGGAAACCGGCGGCACAGTGGTATCGAGCGCCCTGCAGTTGATGCGCAACATCATCGAGACCCGCTACCCGCCGAGCCTGTGGAACATTTACGGCGCCCAGGCCTCCGATGGCGACAACTGGCCCGATGACAACGGCCACTGCATCGAGCTGATGCAGCAGTTGATTCCCCAGGTGCAGTACTACGCCTATATCGAAATCGCCGCCGCAGGCGAACACCCGCTGTGGCAAACCTACGGCGCCATTCGCCCCAGGTTCGCCGACCGCTTCGCCATGCAGCACATCACCGGCCCGGCCGACATCTACCCGGTTTTCCACGAACTGTTCCGGAAGCAGCAGCCATGAACGCGCCGCCCCCCGTCCCAACACCGATCGACCAGGGCTCGGAATGGACCTTTGCCATCCTCGAGGACTACGAGCGGGAAATCGCGCTCATCGCCCGCGATTTCGGCCTCGACACCTATCCCAACCAGATCGAGGTCATCAGTTCCGAACAGATGCTCGACGCCTATGCCTCATCGGGCATGCCCATCAATTACCATCACTGGTCCTTCGGCAAACGTTTCATCCAGGTCGAAAATCAATACCGCCGCGGCTACTTGGGTCTCGCCTACGAAATCGTCATCAACTCCAACCCCTGCATCGCCTACCTGATGGAAGAGAACACCAGTACCCTCCAGGCGCTGGTGATCGCCCATGCCTGCTACGGCCACAACTCGTTCTTCAAGAACAACTATCTGTTCCGCACCTGGACCGACGCCGGCTCCATCATCGACTACCTGGTGTTCGCGCGAAAATTCATCCGCGACTGCGAGGAGCGCCACGGCATCGAGGCGGTGGAAACCGTGCTCGACGCCTGCCACACGCTGATGGACCACGGCGTCGACCGCTACAAACGCCCCTATCCCATCTCGATGGAAGAGGAAGAGCGCCGCCAGCTGGAGCGGGAAGCGCACCTGCAGCGCCAGGTCAACGACCTGTGGCGCACCATCCCGCCCTCGGGCAAGGACGCCAGCCAACCGGAAGCCGATATCCGCTTTCCCGCGGAACCCCAGGAGAATCTGCTCTATTTCATCGAGAAGAACGCACCGCTGATGGAACCCTGGCAGCGGGAGATCGTGCGCATCGTCCGCAAGTTTTCGCAATATCTGTACCCGCAGCGCCAGACCAAGGTGATGAACGAAGGCTGGGCGACCTTCTGGCACTTCACCATCCTCCAGCAGATGTATAAAAAGGGGTTGTCGAGCGACGGTTTCATGATGGAATTTCTCCAGCACCATACCAACGTCATCTACCAGCCACCCTACGATTCGCCCTACTACTCCGGCATCAACCCCTATACTCTCGGCTTTGCCATCTTCCAGGACATCCGCCGCATCTGCGAAGCACCCACCGACGAGGACCGGTTGTGGTTTCCCGATATTGCCGGCAGCGACTGGCTGGAAGCGGTGCACTTCGCCATGGAAAACTTCAAGGACGAAAGCTTCGTCCTCCAGTACCTGTCACCGAAGGTGATCCGCGACCTCAAACTCTTCGCAGTGTTCGACGACAGCGATGCCGATACGCTGCACATCACCGCCATCCACAACAGCCACGGCTACCAGCTCATCCGCGAGCAACTCGCCGCACTCTATAACCTCGGCGACACCCAGCCCAACATCCAGATCCACCGGGTCGACATTCGCGGCGACCGCGCCCTGACCCTGCGCCACGACATGCACAACAGTCGCCCTCTGGAAGAACAGGAAGTCAGCGAAGTACTCAAGCACCTGCACCAGTTGTGGGGCTTCGACGTTCACCTGGAGTCGGTGATGAATGGCGAAGTGGTCGCCCACTACCATTGTCCGCCGGTAGCGGCGGAGACGGATTGAACGGATGGCCGATGCTTGTCGTCGCCCCCAGGCCGTCGGCGCCAGATCAACAGTGTGCGCTGAGGAACGAAGCGCGCCACCGGGACGGCCCAGCATGGTGCGCTTCGTTCCTCAGCGCACCCTATGAAAAACCCCGCCATCAGCGGGGTTTTGATCATCGCCATCGTGCCGCCTGGCGGTCATGCCATGGACACTTCCGCACCCATATCGCCGAGGAAGTCGCCCTTGCCGAGGTCGACGCCGTTGTGGCGCAGGATGTCGTAGGCGGTGGCGAGATGGAAATAGAAGTTGGGCAACACAAAATTCTGCAGGTAGACGTGCCCGGAGGGAAACGCCATTTTATAGCCGCCGACCACGAAACTGACCGGCCGTGCTTCGCTGCCATCGATCTGGCCGGCGCTGAGCTGGTCGAGGTAGGCGCTGGTTTTTTCGATGCGGGCGAGCAGTTGGTCAATAGTGGTTTCGGTATCCTCGAACACCGGCGGCTCCACCCCGGCAAAGTGGGCTGCGGCATTCTTTGCCTGATCGCAGGCCACCTGCACCTGGCGCGCGAGTGGAAACATATCGGGGAACAGGCGGTCGTTGAGCACCACCGACTGGTCGATCTGCTTCCCGTCGCAGTAGGCCTTGGCCTTGGTGAGGATGCCGGCCAGCGTGTTGATGCCTTTTTTCAGTACCGGCACGGTCAGTGAATACATGGTCAGGGACATTGTTATTGCTCTCCTCGTAGTTAGAGTTGGTCGGGTTCAACGGCGCCAAGCTTACGGAATTTGACCGTCCTCTGCCATCCTCCCAAACGGCGGCGGAGTATCCTGCCGGATTGGGAACCGCAAAAAAAGAGCGCCCGCGGGCGCTCCAGCACCACTCAGCAACTCCATCACGATGCCAGTTTGAGCGCCCGTCCCAGATCGTCGGCGGCATTGCCCAGCGGTCGCAGGTCGAATTTCTCCACCAGAACGGCAAGCAGATTGGGCGTCAGGAAGGCCGGCAGGGTCGGCCCCAGGTGAATATTGCGAATCCCCAGGGACAACAGGGTCAGCAGCACCGCCGCGGCCTTCTGCTCAAACCACGAGATAACCAGCGTCAACGGCAGGTCATTGACGCCGCAGTCGAAAGCTTCCGCCAGGGCCAGGGCGATCTTCAGCGCCGAGTAGGCATCGTTGCACTGGCCCACATCGAGCAGCCTGGGAATGCCGCCGATCTCGCCAAAGTCATGACGGTTGAAACGGAACTTGCCGCAGCCGAGGGTCAGCACCACGGTATCGTCCGGCGCCTGCTCGGCAAAGTCGGTGTAGTAGTTGCGCCCGGGATTGGCGCCATCGCAGCCGCCGATCACGAAGAAGTGCTTGATCGCTCCCTGCCTGACGGCGTCGACCACGGTGCCGGCGACGCCCATCACCGTGTTGCGGGCAAAGCCGTTGGTGATGTATTGCTCGACATGGTCCTCGCCAAACCCCGGCTCGGCAAGCGCCGCCGCGATAGCCGGGCTGAAGTCGCCATCGCGAATATGGGCGACCCCCGGCCAGCCCACCGGACCGCTGGTGAAGAGCCGATGCTGGTAGTGGTTTTCGAACGGGTCCATCAGGCAGTTGGAGGTCATCACCACGGCGCCCGGGAACCTGGCGAATTCGTCTTTCTGGTTCTGCCAGGCGGTGCCGTAGTTGCCGACCAGATGCGGGTATTTCTTCAGCCCGGGATAGGCGGTGGCGGGCAGCATCTCGCCGTGGGTGTAGACGTTGATGCCCTTGCCCTCGGTCTGCTTGAGGATCGACTCCAGGTCCACCAGGTCGTGGCCGCTCACCAGGATGCAGTGGCCCTTGACCGGCGTCACCCGCACCCGGGTGGGCTCGGGATGACCGAAGCGCTCGGTGCCGGCGGCGTCGAGCAGGCCCATGATGCGGAAGTTGAGCTGGCCGATGGCCATGGCGGCCGCCAGCAGTTGGTCGATATCCGTCGGCCGGCCGGCGAGAAAATCCAGCTGCCCCATCATCTCCCCGTAGATACTGTCGTCTTCCTTGCCGAGCACCTGGGCGTGCTCGGCATAGGCCGCGCAGCCCTTGAGGCCGTACAACAGCAACAGCCGCAGGCCGATGACATCGTCGCCCACCGCGGCGCGGTCGGCCTCGAGATTGGCCATGCCGGCCGCGGCCAGCTGGGCTTCGCGGCCGGCCGGCGGCATCCAGGTCGCGGCGCCGGCAAGCTCCTCGCGTGCCAGTCCCCGCTCGGCGCAGGCGTTCTCGTACAGTGTCCGGGCCTCGTCGCGCACCGCCACCGCGTCGCGGATCAGCTCGTCGAAACGCCCGGCATCGAAGTTGACGTTGGTCAGGGTGGTGAACAGGGCGTAGTTCACGAACCGGTTCACCCGGGGCGATGCCGCGCCCAGCCGGCTGGCCCGGGCGCCGTACATGGCGATGCCTTCGATCAGATAGACCAGCACGTCCTGCAGGTCGGCGGTGGTGGCGTCCTTGCCGCAGACACCGCGGGCCAGCCGGCAACCGTCGGCGCGGTGGGAGGAGCGCAAGGTCTGTTCGCATTGTATACAAAACATGGGGCTATCCTCGTTAGGTGGCGCCGCCGGGAGGTTGCGCCACATGTTGTCGTTGTCGTCATCCGGCGGGGTCGGATGCGGGCACGGTTGTCCCGATCTCCTGGCAAGATTTCCACAGGCGGGGCGGCGGGGTGTTGATCTGGATTAAACAA
>Ga0265293_10006718_pt1 | contig 18135 bp, 14 predicted proteins | sample Munlanlewell138R_FD_192505 | JGI IMG/M metagenome (GOLD analysis project Ga0265293, IMG submission 192505) | Leachate microbial communities from a municipal landfill in Southern Ontario, Canada - Leachate well 138R | ecosystem: Engineered > Solid waste > Landfill > Unclassified | place: Canada...
ACTATTAAAAAGTGATTTTAAATCCCCTTTCATTAATTTGTAAATTAGTGTGAAATTCGTACCTGCTATTAACATAAAAACTATTAATACATAATCAATGTATGAGTCGGAATAATAAGCGATACTGCATTTTTTGTTGAGAATCCGCCGGTAGCCATTGTTCCGAATGAATGGCATAGTGCGTCAAAGAAACTCATACCTCCGGAAATCAACAGTATGGTGAGAATAGCAGTCAGGAGTACATACACGAGCCAAAGAATTTTCGCACTTTCTTTGATTCTTGGTGATAATTTATCAACAGAAGGTCCCGGCACTTCTGCCTTGAATAATTGCATACCTCCAACACCCAAGAAAGGCAATATTGCAATTGAGAACAGAACAATTCCCATTCCACCCAACCAATGCGTCAAACTTCGCCAAAAAAGTATGCCTTCGGGTAGTGATTCAATATCCTTGAAGATTGTCGCTCCTGTTGTTGTAATACCTGACATTGTTTCAAAGAAGGCATCAGTATAATCGGAAGTTGCCCCGCTGAACAAATAGGGTAAACTGCCTATGCTTGCAAATATTATCCATGCGGATGTAACAATTGCAAATGCTTCTCGCGGTCGAATTTCATGAGAACTCACAGGCGTAAAAATTATTCCGGAAATACCTAATACCATGCCTATAGCAGCACTGATAATCAAGCTGAAAGCATCACCACTGTCATAATGTATTGAAAAAGCTAGCGGTAAAAGCATTGATGCACCGATTATCAGTGTCAGATAGCTTAAATTCTTTATTACAACTGTATATCTCATAATTAGAATAAGTTCTCTATTTCTTTTATCTTCCCGGGAAGATAGAAAACTATTACTCGGTCGCCGGGCTGAATCCGTGTACTTCCCTTCGGAATTTCAAAAGTATTATCTCGTTTCAAGACAGCACCGAAAAGTACATTCCTGGGAATATTCAATTCACTCAATTGCTTTTTGCAAATTTTTGATTTACTGTCAGCAGTCAATTCTATAATGACTGCATCGCAACCGGGTATCTCTGCAAATGATTTTTGTTTTTTCCGCCTGATAAATTGTCTGATGACATTTACCGATATCAAAGGCTTGCAAAGAATGGAATCTACATTCAGAGCATTGGACATTCTCAGGTAATCAATATTTTTCACCATTATTATACGTCTCGGCACCTTCATTTGCATAGCAATCATACTTGTAATTATATTGGTTTCATCATCTCCCGATACGGCAATAAATTCATCCATCTCCGACAAATCTTCACTCAATAGTAAATCAATATCGGTACCGTCGGCATGAATAACAAGACTACGTTTCAGGTTTTCTGCAAGAAGTTCTGCCTTTCGTATATCGGCTTCAATAATCTTTACATTGATTTTTTTCTCAAGTTCCGCTGCCGTGTATTGACCCACCAATCCACCTCCTACTATCATTACATCATCAATTTTCGTATTGACTTTCCCAAAGAAAATCAAAGTATCTTTAAGATAATTATGGCTACTGATGACAAATATTTGATCACCTTTAATAAAAATATCATCACCATTCGGAATAATAGTCTTTTCGTAGCGCTTAATTGCTAAGATTCTCAGAGGTATGTCTTGAAAGTATTCCGCAAGCAGTTTAAGAGACTTACCATAATGATTAAAATTATCGTCTAATCTAATACCGACTACTTTAATTTTGCCGTTTTCAAATTCGTAATAATCTGTAGCTTGAGATTGTCGTACAAGATGACTGACTGCTTTAGCAACTTCCATTTCAGGATGGATTATCAAATCTATTCCGAAAATATTACCATTCATCTGCGAATATTCAGGGTTTCTGATTCTTGCTATCACAGTACCTACACCTTGCCTCTTTGCCATCATACATGCTACAATATTCAAGTCGTCATTTTGGGTTACAGCTACGAGTACATCCGCCTTATCAATTCGTGCAAGTTTCTGAATTTTATAACTTGTACCGCTTCCTGTAAAAACTGCTGCATCAAGGTGTTCCCTCGCTTTTGAGGCTAATTCGGGATTTATCTCGATTATTGAGCAGTTGTTTCCGTCTTCAATAAGCTTATCGCATAGATGGAACCCGATGTCTCCTGCTCCGACAATTATTATGTTCATATAACCATTGTTTTATTATCAGGCAAAAAAGCAAAAATAAACAAAATTTTAATTTGTGAAAACCGTTTCATGATTTTAATATTTTTTAATTAGACTTTATTACCATCATGCTCATTTCGTTCGAGAATAGAATAAAAAGCGACCCGGATGTTATACATCCTTATACTTATGACTCATCTAACTACCAAGGATTTGCCGAGCAACTTTTTATACCGGAAGATTATAGTGAATTGATTAAATTTGTCAAATCAGCCTATGATTCCGGCAAACAAATAACTGTTTCCGGTGCCGGTACCGGCATTGCCGGTGGTAGAGTACCCGAAGGAGGCGCAGTTATTTCAACCGAGAAATTTAAAGATTTATTTCTGTTAAACAGTAATTCTGTTAGAATCGGTGCCGCAGTCACTCTAAACGAACTGGATAATTTTTTAAAAGACCATAATTTGTTCCTACCTCCAAATCCTACAGAAATCAATGCATCCATAGGTGGCAATGTTTCAACGAACGCTTCCGGAGCAAGAACTTTCAAATACGGAGCCATAAGAAATTATGTCAATAGACTGAAAATAATACTATCAAACGGAGACCAGTTAAACATCGGACGAGGTGAAATATTTGCAGAAAACAACATTTTAAAACTCGTTTCACTCGAAGGAAATGAATATAAAATTCAATTACCAAATTATATAATGCCGGCGGTTAAAAATGCCTCCGGATACTATACCGGAAGTAATATTGATGCAATTGACCTCTTTATCGGTAGCGAAGGAACTCTCGGCATTGTGACAGAAATAGAATTAACGGTGCAAACAAAACCAGAAAACATCTTAGGTGGAATTGTTTTTTTTGATGATAATGATAATCTGTTCAATTTCATTGTGGATTTACGAGACCAAAGTAAAATTTTGAACAAAACAGATATTGAGCTGAATAATGAAATTACAGCTCGATTGATTGAGTATTTCGACAAAAATTCATTAATTCTTCTTAGAAATAAATATCCGGAAATACCGGAATCCGCTATTGGAGCTGTCTGGTTTGAGCAGGAATATTCCAAACAGTTTGAAGATATACTCATGGATAGATGGTATGATTATATAAACCTGCATACGCAACTCGGCGATGAAACTTGGTTTGCTCTCACTGAAAAGGAACATCTTAAATTGAAAGAGTTCAGACATGAACTTCCACTCCAAGTATATGAAAATTTAAGCAATAACAGTCAAAGGAAAGTAGGTCTTGATACTGCAGTACCCGACAAAGATTTTAGGACTTTATTTAATTTTTATCTTGATAAATTTCCACAAACCGGTCTTGATTATGTTGTTTTCGGACATATAGGCAACAGCCACCTTCATGCTAATATATTTTGTAAAAACGATGATGAATTTAAACTTGCTAAAGAAGTGTATGATGAAGGGATACAAGTTTCCTTAGGATTACAAGGTACAGTTTCAGCAGAACACGGTATAGGAAAACTAAAAAAACCGTATTTGATAAAAATGTACGGAGCAAAAGCTGTTGAAGAAATGAAAAATGTAAAGCAAGTTTTAGATGACAAATTAATACTAAATATTGGTACTATGTTTGATCTATAGGTATTTAATTATTGTTTGCGAAATTTAATATCTTTATTTTAAATTTAAAATATCAACATTCTTACTTGTTTTCTGTAATATCTGTCACACCAACTATGTATTCTCAAATCTAAATTGTGACATTTTTCAATAAGTAAAATATAAATTATTTAAGTTTGTTGAACAACACCTTCAGATTCTCCAAAATTCGCTTGTTCTTTTGTCTGAGTGTGGATTCTTCTTTTTTGAATATTTCTGCCAATTCTACAAAGCTATATCCTTCCAACCAATGCTTCTCAAGAAGTTCGTAGTCATCTTTTTCACAATTACTGCCTATTATTTCCTTTAGGTCCTCCCATGTATAACCTTTATAAGTATTCTCTATACGATCGGATGAAATTCTTTGGGCTTCACGACTATCAAGAAGCTTGATTTTTCTGTAAGTTTTAAATGTATTGCGAAACATATTGAATGCAGTTTTAGAAATCCAAATTCTTAATGTGTTGTAATCTTTGAATATCAATTCCTTCTTTTCAAACATTAGAATTGCTTCAGTTACTGAATCTTCAAGTATCGGTCTTAGACAGTTGTCCAGAAAAATCCCATTATTATAAAGTATTCTTTCCGTATATGACAATATTTCCCTGAAAAGGGTTTGATATTCCTTGTAACTTAAATCCGATATTTTTATACCGTTAGACTTCTTGCCGTTCATAACGTTTTTGCCCACAATGCTTATTCTGATAGTTTTTCATAAAAAAAGCACTTGCTCGCTCTTTCCCCATGTATGAGGGAATCGAATCAGAATGTAATTCACAAACTCTTATCTTCGTTACCATATACTTAGTTTCTTCTATCATGATTCATCCGTTCATTTGGGTTGTTAATAATCCGTAAAATCGAATTACAACTGTAATTATTTGCAATATAAGAATTAAACAGTAATTGGACAAATTTTTGAAACAAAAAACCGCCCAAAAAGTTATTTTACTGAGCGGTTTATTTTTCAGAATCATGACTAACAAATCCTATGTTAGAAGTTATACAATTGATATGATGAAAACTAAACTTAATCAAGCTTTATTTTCATCATAATTGTAAATGCTATTCATGGTGAAAGGCTATTTTTTTACCCTAAGGTATCTATATACTAAAACATTCAATCACCTATTAAAATTGACCTCTTAATGATTTTGTTTCCATTGTTTACTTGTAGAATATACACACCGCTCTGCATATCTTTAAGTGACATTTTTAATGAGTTTTGTCCCTTTTCAACTTCATAACACAGTGTCTGACCAATTTGTCTTCCGGATATATCGAATATCATGACTTCAATTTTAGTATGAGTATCAGAATTATAATCAATATTCAGAATACTTTTTGTTGGATTCGGGTAAATTTTTAATACCAAATCGTCACTACTGTTATCAGAATTGATATTCAAGACGTCATCTTTCTTCGGGTATATAATTTCGCCTTTACCGTTATTAGAAGCTATTGTATAGTATGTCTCTCCTGTTTCCTTGTTGTAAACTCGCATAGTCCAGCTTAGCCCGTCACTTGAACTTTTAAATTCGTATGCTTGCTTTTCATAATTTTGTACTTGACCAAAGTATTTCAAGTTAGGATTTCCGGTATTTGTTCCTTTGCCGATTGGACTTTCGTCAATGGAGGACGGAGGTGGGGGTGCAATTTCAAGTACTCCGACACCAAGACTTGATGTTAAAGTATAATAAGTCTGTTGAGTTGCCGCATTGTACGAACGGACCTGCCAAGCCTCATTACCAGCAGGCGTAGTGAATACCGTAAATGAACGTGTTTCGTTTGGTCGAGATGAAGCCTGTCCGACAACACCTAATTCTTGAAGTTGACCACCAATAGGTCCTTGAGTGCAACATCCATAGCAATCTACATGAGTTTCCCAGTCATAAATTCCGTCACCATTCAGGTCTTGGAAAACAGTAAATTGATCACCTCCTGGAGGAACCGGACATGGTTCATAAATCAATACAGGTGGTGCCGCTGTTGTTGATTCTGCAGGCTTTATCATAAGTAAAGCAAACAAGCACAGCATCAAATAAAATGCTACTTTTTTCATAACAATTTTCCTTAATTGTATTAAACAAAATAAAAATGATTATTGAATATCGTATCCGTCAATTGTTTGTCATCATTTTATTCGTAAATATTGAAAAGCATTATCTGAAAATTTTCTTCCCGTTAACAGGCTTAATTCCGTTTTAAATACCTACAATTTACATAACTTTCTCTGTTATAGAAAAACTCAATTTCAAATTTTGCAACATCAATTATACCTATTATGTATTTTCATCGCCAAAACGTGACATAATTTTTTAGAACGGCAATAAATTAATTGTTTAGGCTTATAATAATAATCTTTCAGATTCTCCAAAATTCTCTTGTGCTTTTGTCTGTGAACAGATTCACTCTTATTATAAATAATTGATATTTCTAAAGAAGAGTAGAAATCGAACCAGGGTATCTCAATATATTAATAAATAGACTGTCTTATGTAACAATGAGCTTAGTCGTACAGTGACTTAACAGTATTCGGCTTCGCTTCCGGCTCAAAAAATATTTTAAATATGTGAGGAATGCGACTCATTTAAAATCAAGAGATTTCCTCTACATAAGGACGTATTTTGCGAGTAGTACCTGTGTTAAAATACAAACTTGTTAACATTACAATACCATTCGATTTAACGTGGTAATGTAAAATTATGTTGTTGATTATTACAAATTATAACATCCGGGAGGTCTATCAAAAACCTCACTCTATTATAAATTCCTTTTTATCAGCCAATAGTGATTGAAAAACTGATTTAGACTAAGAATTATCAAAAGATGAACTCCCGTAACGTTCGAGTGTAAAATTTTCACCGAGATAGCGTTTACGAACTTCTTCATTAGAAGCAATATATTCTGCAGTACCTGAGATATAGATATTCCCGTCAATCAATATATATGCTCTGTCGGTAATTGACAAAGTTTCATGCACGTTATGGTCTGTGATAAGTACACCTATATTCTGTTGTTTAAGCTTCATGACTATTTTCATTATATCTTCAACAGCAATAGGGTCAATACCGGCGAAAGGCTCGTCAAGGAGCACAAATTTCGGGTCAGAAGCAAGTGTTCTGGCAATTTCACATCTTCTCCTCTCCCCTCCGGAAAGCATATAACCTTTACTCTTACGAATATGACCAAGGCCAAATTCTTCAATCAGCTGCTCCAATTTTCCCTTCCTCTGCTTAGAGCTCAGCTTCTGCAACTGTAGTATTGCCTTAATATTATTTTCTACAGACATTTTCCTGAAAACTGAAGGCTCTTGGGGAAGGTAGCTTATACCCAGTCTCGACCTGCGATACATAGGTGTATCGGTAATACGATGTTGATCGAGATAGACCTGCCCCGAATTTGGTTTAATCATACCGACAATCATGTAGAAAGAAGTAGTCTTGCCGGCTCCGTTAGGACCCAACAAGCCAACAACTTCACCCTGTTTAACTTCAAGAGAAACACCCTTGACAACTACTCTTTGCTTATATTTCTTGATAATATTATCGGCTTTCAATACAGATATTTCTGACACTTTATCGCCTTGGAATTGGTTCTAACACAATGGTCTTTTTTAGATTACTACCGTTTCTGTTTATTGTTATTGTAAGTTTGTCTCCGGTGAAGCTGTCACCTGTTGCTATCAAATAGTCTTCGAGTCTGTTTATCTTATAACCGTCAACTTCTATTATTATATCTCCGAGCTCAAATCCTGCTTTCTCAGCCGGAGAATTTCGTTGCATTCCGAAGATAACAACACCATCAATAATATCTGTCTTAATCATACGGGCAAGCTGTTCATCTAATTGGCGAGGCTCAATACCAGTATAATAATCTCTATTTATTGACTTTTGGTCTTTTAGAAGTTCTATGATTTTAATTACTCTGTTGATGGGGATAGAAAAACCGATTCCGATACTTCCTGCTCCTTGTCTGCCTTGTGAAGTTGAGAATATTATGGTATTCATACCTATTACTTCACCTAAGGAATTGACCAAAGGTCCACCGGAATTCCCTGAGCTGATAGCCGCATCTGTTTGAATCATTCTCTTATAAACACGATTGTAAGGTTGGTCTTCATGGAGGATATTGATATTGTTATTGGAGACAACACCCACAGTAACGGTTGGCTTTGCATTTTTATCAAATAACCCGAAAGGATTACCGAATGCAATGACCCATTCACCGATTATTAAGTCCTCACTGCTACCCAGCTTCAGATATGGTAAATCATTGCCTTCAATTTTCAATAAAGCTACGTCTGAAACCATATCTGAACCGATAATTTCCGCATCGTATTTGGCACCGTCAGTCATTGTTACGACAATTTTTGTAGCATTACCTGCTACATGATGATTTGTCAGTATATATCCGTCAGGTGAAATTATAAAGCCTGAGCCTAAGCCTCTGACTTCATATTGACGTGTTCTTCTACCTCTTGAATTATCACCGAAAAAACGACGCATGAATTGATTAAAGAAAGGGTCTTCATAGAACGGATCCCTGACGACATATTCCCTGACTTCGGTCACATTAATACCAACTATCGCAGCTGAACATTCGGCGACGGCTTTGGTAATTGAATTTTGCCTTGAGTTATAAATCGCATCATTACGCTCTATCTGCACATCGGGTGTATGAACGTTCCCCTTTTGAACAAGTGCGTTATTCTTATGATTCTTAATTTCATCATTCATTTCATCTTGCTTGGAATTGCATGAAATCAGCAGACTGAAAAAAACAATTATTATAATCCAATATTTACTCATATATTTGTATCCTGATGACTAACTTAAACAAATATTTCAATTGTATTTGTAATAAAACGTAAGAAAAGCATTAAAGTTAAATCTTTAATTATACTAAGAGACGAAAATAATACTAAAGAATTTGTAACTGTAATTTTCGGTGTTGATGAGTAAAGTTGTAAAAATAGCAGTACCGGTACCGACAGACCAATTATATTCATACACAATTCCTGATGATGAAATCAACTATATAGGCAAAAGAGCTTTAGTTGAATTCGGGTCTCGTTTAATTACCGGAATTATAGTTTCTGACGATAATCTTCCGGTTGTTCGTGAATTAAAATCTGTACGGGAAGTTCTGGATGTTGTCCCGACTTTCTCTGAAAATATGCTGCGACTGACAAGATGGATTTCCGAGTATTACATGTGTGCCTGGGGCGAGACTTTGAAAGCTGCAACTCCACCTTCAATGTCACCTGAAACTACAATCAAAGTAAAAATTTTAAAAGTACCCGGTCCTTACGAGCTGTCCAGGATGAAATCAAAAAGTCCGTTAAGGGCAGATGTATTAAGTGTATTAATGGCACAGGATGATGCAATTTCAGTTTCTACTTTGGAGAGAAGATTAAATAACCGCAACATTCACTCCGCTATATATGCACTCGAACGGCTTGGTTTTATCGAAATAAGAAGAGTTTTGAAGCGTGAAGCCTCGATGAAAAAGGTTAAATGCCTCCAAGTCTCAAGTTTGCTTATACATGATGAAACAAAGTTGAAACTTGTTCTCGACAGGCTTGGTAGCAGTTCACCGATTAGAGCAAGATTGTTCAGCCATGTTTATTTGAAAAATCAGGAAAATGAATACCCGCAAATTAAGCCGTCTCTTACTGCAAGTCAAAGTAGTCATGCACATTTGAAATATTTGATTGATAGACATTATCTTCAATATATTGAACTTGAAGCTCCAAAAAAGAAACCCGATTCGAGTGAAAATCTCGGTAAAGGTGATGAATCTGTTCTGGAGTTCACGGATGAACAGAAAAACTCCTATGATTCAATTTGTAATTCTCTCGATGAAGGTGTTAATTGTACCTATCTGCTTAACGGCGTGACCGGAAGCGGAAAGACCATAATTTATCTGAATTTAATCAAAAAAACCCTTAAATTAAATAAATCGGTATTGATTCTTGTACCTGAAATTTCATTGACACCGCAACTTATAGACAGATTTACTGAAACTTTCGGACAGAAAATAGCAGTGCTACACAGTAAAATGAACGATACGGAGCGTTATGAATCATGGAAAAATATTCATACCGGTAAGATTAAAATTGCACTCGGAGTGCGTTCCGCTGTTTTTGCACCATTAAACAATCTTGGCTTGATTATCGTTGACGAAGAGCATGAATCATCATACAAACAAGATGCTCCGGCGCCAAGATATAACGCCCGAGATGCAGCTGTCATTCGAGGTTTATTCGAGAATTCCGTCGTAGTACTCGGCACAGCAACGCCTTCCATGGAATCCATGTACAATGTACACATTGGTAAATATATTCTTCTAAAAATATCGAAGCGCGGTGATGGTGCACAGTTACCTAAGATTACGGTGCTTGATATTATCGAGAATATGAAGAAAGGTATGATGAAGTCTTCCATATCAAAATATTTGTTCGACAAAATTAAATCAAGCATGCAGAAAGGTGAAGGTAGCTTAATATTACAAAACAGACGCGGCTTTTCATCTAATTTACGTTGCGTTGAATGTAGTTATGTGCCTGAATGTAAAAACTGTTCAATCAAACTGACATACCACAAGACAAGAAAACAACTCCGATGCCACTATTGCGGATATAGCATGAAAGTACCATCGAAATGCCCGGATTGCAGTAGTACCAATTTTGAAGTTATTGGATTCGGTACTCAGAGAATTGAAGAAGAATTGCAAAACTTTATGGCTGAAGATGGGTACAAACCTGTTGTTACAAGATTGGATGTTGATACTTCCTCTCAAAAAGGTAACCAAAGGAGAATATTGCAAAACTTTGCTTCCGGCAAGACGGACATTCTTGTTGGTACTCAGATGATTGCTAAAGGACTCGACTTCGACAGAGTTACTACTGTCGGCGTCATCAATGCCGATTTGCAGCTGTACCTGCCGGATTTCAGAGCGAGTGAGCGTACTTTTCAACTCTTGACACAAGTATCAGGGAGAGCCGGAAGAAATAAAAGTCAGCCGGGTGAAGTTATTATTCAAACTTATAATCCCTTACACCCTGCAATAAATTTTGCTAAAACTGCCGATGTAGAAGGCTTCTTCAATGCCGAGTTAGTAAAAAGAAAAGAAGCGAATTATCCTCCTTTTGCAAGGTTCAACGTAATTGAATTTTACGGAAAAGATGAAAATTTGGTTTCCAATTATGCACATACATTCTCCACACTTCTGCCGAAGGATACTGATTTTGCCGAAGTCTTAGGACCTCTGCTACCGGCTCTGCCTAAACAAAACGGCATGTTCAGACGTATGATAATCATCAAGAACAATAAATCAAGGGACAAATCAGGCTCAAAACTCCGCAGTTTGTTACGTGCCACATTACTGGATTTCAAATTGAACATTTCGCAGCAAGGAGTTATGATGAAAATTGATATAGACTCGCATTCTGCAATCTAATATGCCACGCTGATGTATTAGTTCACGGGCTTAAGAAACTCCAATGCAATTTTCCGGAATTCATCTTTCTCTGTTATCATAAAGGTATGTCTGCCGTAATCGTAAAATTTCTTCTTAACTTTGGGTATTTTTATTGATAAATCCTCAAGGCGCTCGAGTATATTCGGAAGCAACTCATCAGTTGATGTAGCAACCAATAATACCTCGGCTTTAATTTCGGAAGGATTTCCGTAAATTACCGGAAGCTTTTTCGAAGTAAAGCTCAACATCATATTGCAATCATTATCAACAACATTTTCCCAATCATCACCATTGTGATATTTCCAATATTGTACAGTCATAAAATCACTCTTGGCTCTGCGTCGCTTGCTAACTATATGTTTAGCTTCTTCATGAGTAAGATAATCACCGAAAAAACTGTCAGCTATGATTCTTCCGACTCGTTCTGGTTGCATTATACATAAGTTTAAACCAGCCAATGCCCCACCACTTGTCCCAATGATATCAAATTTCGGAATATCGAGAATATCCATCAGACGAAGTGCTGCACTTGCGTTGTAATACCAAAAATCGTCACGAAATGATGGCAACCTGTCGCTCTGCCCGTGTCCGGGATAGTCCATCAATATTACTTTATAATGATTAGCAAAAAAATCTTTACAGCTTGAAAATAAATTTGAAGATACAGAATTACCGTGTAGCATCAACAGCGGGCTCCCTTCACCGATTATATCATAATATACATTATTTCCGTCAAACTCAAAATAAGACAATTCTTTCTCCACAATGTCATTTAATAAAGTATCTTAGACGTATTTCTCAAAAAACCAATGAATATCTTTTAAGATTAGGCTAAGCTAATAACTTAGTTCGAGATGCTATTCTACGAAATAAAATAAAAAAAGTTACCAAAATGAAGTTTTTCAGCATTTTTTTCTTTTTTATTTACAATATTATTATTAATTTTATGTTTATTATTTTGTGTAAGATAATTTTTTTATTATGAATATTTTTAGTCGTTCTAAATATTGCATATTACTGTTAAGTCTGGTTCTTATAGCCGGATGTGAAAATATTACGAGTCCTGTTACCGAGCAATACACAACAGTAAAAAGCATATCAAAGTGGCTTGTGGATACCCTCTCAGGCAACAGACTCACTTGCATCTTATACAAAAAATTCGACAAGAACGGTTATTTACTTCTTCAAGAAGATTTTTCCAACAACGGCGATATAGTATCCCAATCGGTTTATGAGCATGAAAGCGGTAAAAGCTTAGAAGTCAAAATTTCATTTACTGAGACCGGAGAGCTCAAATCAGAGAACAAAGTCGAATATGAATATGATTCGGGTAGAAGAATAATCAAGCAAATCAACTATGATAATTCCGGTAATGTACGAAATATTTACACTTTCGAGTACGATAATTTCGGAAATGTCATTAGCCGTAACCAAACATTCGGTCCTTCCGAAGCTGGTACTAATTATAATGTTGATTATAATTATTCATCGAGCGGAGATTTATTGGAGCGGGTTACGGTACTGGACAACGGGAATTTGTCCCGCGACAGCATAGCCTATGATCCAGATAAGCATAAGGTTGTTGTATATAGTTTTGACTCACTTGGAGAGTTATCTTCCAAGATTATTTACACCTATAATAACCAAGGCAGCATCATAGCTGAACTACACTTTGATGCAGCCGGTTATATAAAAAACAGTTATATCTATGAATACGAGTTCTTTAAGAATTAATTCATTTTATACTTATTCAAGTAAAGATTTCAACTCCTCATCAAACTTATCGAACTTATCAGAGCTGTCTTTATCGTCAGCAATGATTAATTTCCCGATTTTTATCATATTTGACAATTCATGAGAAGTAAAAGTATGATAAGTACTTGATTCCTCATTGTATGTACTAGCTTTCCCGTTGAAAATATCAATTTTTATAATCTTCAATGAATTCCCTTCATATACGACGGTTGAGCCAATAGGTGGATATTTTTCTGTGGCTGCTTGGTAAGTTTCATATTCAAACTTAATGCAACATTTCAATCTTCCGCAATTTCCGCTAAGCTTGGAAATATTGTTCGACAATTGCTGGACTCTGGCATGGTCTAAAGTAACATGCTCGAAATTACACATAAAAGTAGTGCAGCACAATTCACGTCCGCATGGACCCACAAAATTACCAAGACGTTTAGTTTCCTCCCTTGAGCTTATTTGTCTGAGTTCGATTCGTGCTTTGAACATTCTAGCCAAATCTTTAACCATTTCTCGGAAATCAATCCTCTGTGGAGCTGTAAAATAAATAGTCAACCTCTGTCTATCATGTTGCCAAGAGGCTTCGGTCACCTTCATCTCAAATCCGTATTTGGCAGCAAGCTCTTTACTCCTGACAACCACCTCCGACTCATCTTTCAACTTTTTATTGAAAAATTTCAGCTCTTCAAAATCCGGTACCCTCAACAATTTGCAAATATCCAGATTGTTCCTGTGACAATAGTCTGATTTCATATCCTGCTTTGGACCGAAATCACATACCCTTCCTATATCAATACCTTGCTCACATTCAATAATAACAAGGTCATCTAATCTCAGCGGAATACTGCCTACATTATGAAATATACCGCGAACGTTTCCTTTTAACAATACTTCTACATACTCAGATACTATCCTTTCAGAGTACTTTTCACCATTGCGCAGCAGATAATCATGGCTACTGAAGCCTGATTTCGGTAAAGAATATATATATTCGAGATCATCTATATTACCTTCAATATTTGCATCAAAATACTCATACTTACTTCTGTATGGCGCCGGTGAAATATTGTTTTCAGCCTTTATATCAATTTCAGATTTGTCTGTAATCATAACAATATTCCACAAGTATTTAACTTGTAAATAAAAACAAAAAAAAAGAACATAAATTCAGGATTGCATACCTGAATAAATGCAAAATAAACAATATTTTTTATTATGCAATAAAAATTTGTCTTAATTTTAAAAATAATGTTATAAGTGCTATATTAATATTAACATTTCTATAGAGGAGATTGATTCCGTCTTCAATTTCAAAGACTGCATTGCAAATTTGCTTATCGCCGAATGCTTTTGCAAATTTACCGAGCGTGTCCAGGTCGTCGAGATTGACAATATGATTATGCTCTGCACCGTAAACCATGCTGTTTACATCATTAAGCCAGAACATCAGCATCTGTAAGCTGCGGTTGATTTGATTCTTGTCCTTAGGCTTGACAAAGTCTTCAATTTTCCGAATAAATTCTTCCCTGTAATTTTGCTTTTTTAAACAGCATCGAAGAATATCCACAACTTCATTTCTAAGCTGACGATTCTCAGCCGATACAAATTCCAGAGCTTTTAGGTAGGAGCCTTGTGCAAACCTCGCCGCTATTCTTGCATCAACCTCATCAAGTTTATCATCAATAATGAGCTTTCGAATAATCTCAGTATCGTCGAGAGGCTTGATAATAATCTGTTGGCATCTCGACATGATGGTTTGCATCATCGCTTCGGGTTTCGATGTAATCATTATAATGGTAATGTTCTCATGCGGTTCTTCCAGAGTTTTCAGAAAGGCATTTGCAGCCTCAGCATTCATTTCGTCAGATTTAAGAACAATCACAAAACGACGCTTACCATTATATGAACTCATAGACAGTTTATTTTTAATCTCTCTGACAGCTGCTATCTTAATCTGTGAAGCATTTGGAAGGTTTATAGGAAGATAAGGATTAATTGCTTTACGTGAAATTTCATCCCGAATAAGCTCAATCTGTTCCGGTGACATTTTATCATAAACCGAATCCGACTTTGAGTCTGAGGATTTACCCGCAGGCAACGAAAATATCAATTCGAGATTAGGATGACTCAGGTTATCGAAAGCCTTGCAACTATGACACTTGTCGCATGAATCAATATTTCTGTTATGAATAATCGGTGCTGCACAATTCGCAGTTTTAGCAAATTGAATTGCGAGCGCATCTTTACCTATACCTTCAGTACCTGTAAAGCAATATGCATGGCTAACCCTGTTTTCCAATAAGGAATTCTGCAATATTTTTTTAGTTCTTTCGTGTCCAGCAATTTTATTCCAAGACATAAGCAATTTATTTTCTGTAATTTACAATTTTGTGAAAGTAGTAAATAATTATGTTCAATTCAAATAAATTTAAAAACGAGTAGTAAAATATGGCGAAAAAAAGTTCTACGGCAACTAAAAGAAACGAAACTGCTGTCAAGGCAGAAATCATAAACCAGGCTCAAGCTGACGAAACAAGCGGGGCAAAGTCAAAATCTTATGAACGAGTTGTTGAGTTTGATATTATACAGCCTGAGGTAATCGGTTCTCGCTGCCATCACGGTAGAGGTGACGATTGTTCGGTTGACCGCACGAAACTTGACCGTAAGGAAGCACCCCACATTACTTTAAATTTAGACAAAGCTCACTTGATGAGAGCATTGAAAAATATGATGCAAGCTCGCTATACCGATGAGAAGCACTTGACTCTTGTAAAACAAGGCAAGTCATTCTTCCATATTGGCTGCTCAGGACATGAAGCAACACAAACAGCTATAGCATTTACATTTGAGTCCGGCAAAGACTGGGGTTGGACTTATTATCGTGATATGGCATTTGCGTTTGGTATGGGTTTCAGCCTAAAAGACTATTTCTTACTTGCTCTCGGCAAAGATGAGGATCCTGCTACCGGAGGAAGACAAATGCCCGGGCACTACGGACATCCTAAATATAACCTCCCTACACAGTCCTCACCGACAGGAACACAGTTCCTTAATGCTGTTGGCTGTTCAATGGCTTCTAAGAAGAATGGTACTGATGAAGTTACCTACGTAGCTTCCGGTGAAGGAACTACCAGCCAAGGTGAATTTTATGAGGCTGTCAATTGGGCAACTAAAGACAAATTACCGACATTATTTCATATACAAGATAACGGTTATGCTATTTCTGTACCAAGGGCTGATCAATCTATGGGTTCAAGTGTTGTTCATTCCTTCTGTTGCTATCCGGGACTGTACATGAAAGAATATGACGGAACCGACTATTTTGAATCGGTCAAAGCAGCTCGTGATGCCGTAAAATATATTAGAGACGGAAGAGGTCCGGCACTGTTACATGCTGTTGTTGAGCGTCTATTGCCTCACTCCTCGTCTGATGACCACAGGAAATACCGCTCTGAAGAAGAACTTGCAAATGCCGAATCAAAAAGAGATTGCATTAAGATTTTAGCAAATTATTTGATTGAGCATGGTATTTCTACCTCTGATGAGATTGAAGAACTAAGAGCTAATGTTAAGAAGGAAATTAATGATGCTGCCGAATGGGCAGACACCAGACCTGACCCGATAGCTGAAAATTCATTAAAGACTCTCTATGCCGAAGATGATACTCGCGACTTGCCTTATGCTGCATCCGAGCCAACAGAAGGCAATCCAATTGTACTTGTGGATGCTGTCAATCATGCCTTAGCCGAAGAAATGAAACATAACGATAAAATGGTGATTTTCGGTGAAGATATTGCTGACCCTAAGGGAGGTGTATTTACTGCTACTCGCGGATTGACCAATGAGTTCGGCTCTAACCGCGTGTTCAACTCTCCTCTTGCCGAGGCTTCTATCGTTGGCGTGGCTCTGGGTCTTGCAGTCAGAGGTTATAAACCGGTGATAGAAATCCAGTTCGGAGACTATATTTGGCCCGCATTCATGCAGTATAAGAATGAAGTTGCAACGATGAGATACAGGTCTAACGGCGGTTTCAAAGCACCCGTTGTTACTCGTGTTGCTGTTGGTGGTTATATCCATGGCGGACTGTGCCACTCACAGAATATTGAAAGTATTTTCTCTCATATTCCCGGATTATATATTGCTTATCCGAGCAATGCTGCCGATGCAAAAGGTCTGCTGAAGACTGCCTGCCGTATTGATGACCCTGTTATTTTCTGCGAACATAAGGGTATGTATAGATTACCTTTCGCAAGAACTATCGAACCGGATGAGAATTATCTCATTCCTTTCGGTAAGGGCAAAATTGTGAAAGAAGGAAGCGATGCTGTTATCGTTACATACGGAATGGGAGTAAGAGACTCTCTGAATGCCGTGAAAAGATTCGAGAAAGAAATCGGTGGCTCCGTGCGTATTCTTGACCTGAGAACAATAAGCCCTTGGGACAAGGAATTAGTTCTCGAGTCTGTAAAAGATACCGGAAGAGTACTTATTGTGCATGAAGACACTTTGACCACCGGGTTTGGTGCTGAAGTGTCGGCTACAATTTCACAACAGGCTTTCTCATGGTTAGATGCTCCTGTCATGCGTCTCGCTGCGAAAGACTCTCATATTCCTTATGCTCCTGTTTATGAAGATGATGTACTTCCGAATGAGCACAAAGTATATGACCACCTTGTGGAACTCATGAACTTCTAAACAGAATGTGTACTCATATTATAAATAAATGGGGCTGTCTCATTAGAAGATAGCCCCTGACTTTATTTGTCGCTCTGTCATTCCCGTGTAAACGGAAATCTACTTCTTTGTCATTCCCGTGGAAACGGGTATCTATTCTCTTTCTCTCTCTTTGGATTCCCTCTTGCGAGGGAATGACTTTATTTGTCGCTCTGTCATTCCCGTGAAAACGGGAATCTACTTCTCTGTCTTTCCCGTGAAAACGGGAATCTATTGTTTTGTCTCTCTATGGATTCCCTCTTGCGAGGGAATGACTTTATTTTTCACTCTGTCATTCCTGTGAAAACGGAAATCTACTTCTTTGTCATTCCCGTGTAAACGGGAATCTATTATTTTGTCTCTCTTTGGATTCCCTCTTGCGAGGGAATGACTTTATTTTTCACTCTGTCATTCCTGTGAAAACGGAAATCTACTTCTTTG
>Ga0265293_10006719_pt1 | contig 18135 bp, 15 predicted proteins | sample Munlanlewell138R_FD_192505 | JGI IMG/M metagenome (GOLD analysis project Ga0265293, IMG submission 192505) | Leachate microbial communities from a municipal landfill in Southern Ontario, Canada - Leachate well 138R | ecosystem: Engineered > Solid waste > Landfill > Unclassified | place: Canada...
CCAATGCTCGCCGTCGTTGATGCGGCTGTACCGATGCCGCCGTCGCCGGCATACTTCTTGCGCCGGACAGGCACGTCATCGATCATTTGCGGCGCGGCGAGCTGGTGCAAGTACTTCCCGGATGGAGCGCCGCCAACGACCGACCGGCCAGCATCGTCCTGCCGCCCGGGCGCATCGTTCCGCCAAGCGCCGAGTGTTCATCGAACGCCTGTCCGACGGCCGGCGCTGAAACGTCAATCAGACTTGAGCGCGCGCCTGATGAAGATCAGGCACATCATGGCGAACGCCGCCACGCCCACGAACCTCGCCGTCGAAGCGAATTCCACGCCGACCAAAGCCAGCGGCGCATCGCTGCCGCCGGCCCCCACCGATGCCACGATGATCATCGCCAGCACTACGCCGACCAGGCTCTCGCCGACGATCAGGCCCGACGCAAAGAGCGTGCCCCGGCGCTCCGCTTGCTCCGACAACGCCGCGTGATCGGCCTGGGAACGCGCCTTGGCCCGGATGCGGATCTTGACCGACCAGGAAATCAACGCGCCCAGGAACAGCGCCGTAACCACGGAAGGCGGAAGATAGAGGCCCATGGCTATCGCCAGCGGCGGCAGCCTGAACCGGGTGAATCGGCCGAGCAGGCCATCGGCGACGATGGCGGCGACGCCCCCTCCTACCCCTATCATGATGTAGGACCAATCCAGGGTATGGTCGAACAGGCCTTGGGCGATGGTGATCATCAGCGCGGCCTGAGGCGCAGCCAGCGCTTGCGACTCGTCCATGTCGGAGCGCGGCATGCTGCCGATGAAGCCGTAAGCATGATAGAGAAGCTCCAAGACCGGCGGGATGACCAGCGCTCCGACCACGCAGCCGATGATCAGCGCCGCCTGCTGCTTCCACGGCGTGGCGCCCACCAGCCATCCGGTCTTGAGGTCCTGCAGATTATCGTTCGAAATAGCGGCGACGGCGACCACGACGGATGAGCAGAAGAGCGCCAAGGCCGTGAAAAACCGGACGTGCTGCTCATTGTCCAGCGATCCCTGAATCTGGCCCATGCCGATGAAGATCAAGGAAACCGTCAAGATGGAAATGACGGCTATGCCTGATATCGGACTGGCGGAGGAACCCACCAGCCCCGCCATGTAGCCGCAGGCCGCCGCCACCATGAAGCCGATCAGAAAGGACAGCGCAACGCCGACGAGAACCAGGGTCCAGGCCATTGCCGGCGGTAAATCCGACTGCTTGACGAACGAGTAGAACGTCGCCGTCAACAGGACGATCATGAGCAGCGTGATCCTCAGCAAGGCCTTCGGGGAAAGGTCGGTATCGGTGCGCGCCAGACGGGTTGAACCGGGACCTTTCTTCAATGCCGCCCACGAAACCCGCATGCCTTCCACCATGGGCTTGATCAAGGTGAACAAGGTCCAAAGCGCCGCGATGGCGATCATGCCCGCCCCGATGAGACGAACCTGGGACACCCAGACGGAGGTGGCGAAACCGCCGATGTCGACGTTCTCGGGCCTGGGCTGGATCATCGTCAACCAGGGAACGGCCACGCCCCAGGACAGGAGCACGCCCAGCAACATGGCTATGCCGCCGGTGATGCCAACCAGATAACCGGCTCCGACCAGAGCGAACGAGAAACCCATCGGCAGCTGAAAAATGGCGCGCCCCGCGCTGAACCAGTAGTGGATGCCGTCGGCGGCCACTTTAAAGCCGTTGGTCAGCAGGCTGAACCCGCCGGCCAAGCCTGCGCCCAGCAAAATGTCTCCGAATCCCTGCCCTTTTCGAGTCTTCGGCGCGCTTTCATCGGGATTTCCCGCGCGCAGGATTTCAGCCGCCGCAACGCCCTCCGGATACGGCAGATCGCTTTTCACGATCAAGGCCTGGCGCAGCGGCACAGTGAACACCACGCCCAGTATGCCGCCGCATGCGCAGATCATAGCCGTTTCCAGCAGCGGGAAGCCTTGCCAGTATCCCATCATCAGCAAGGCGGGCAGCACGAAAATAATGGCCGAAAGTGTTCCGGCGGCGGACGCCTGCGTCTGCACGATGTTGTTTTCCAGGATATTGGAGTCCCGGAAGGCGCGCAATACGGCCATGGAAATGACGGCCGCCGGTATCGATGATGCGAACGTCATCCCGACCTTGAGTCCCAGATAGACGTTGGATGCGGTAAAGACCAGAGTGATGAGGGCGCCAAGAATTATCCCCCGTAGCGTGAGCTCCCGGAGGGATGTGTTATGTGCATCGTGCATGTGTTTTTTTATGAAAGGGCAAAAGGGCGAAAATGATATTCGGCGGACAAGACGGCAAACAATAATAATAAAAATATGAAATTAATTCTAATTGTTATAGCCAGGGGTTGTCTTTGATATCGTGGCCCCGCCGCAGAGCCCTCCGGCGAAACGGAGCCCGGGCCTGTGCCCGGACCGCCCCGCGCCTTTTCTGTTCGCCGCCCTTCAAGGCTGAATGGGCGGAAAATAACTCAATGTCGAGCCCAATGCCCACAACAAGATCAGCACGACCGGTATGTGCACCAGCAATTGCACGAACGTGAAGCCGATCAGATCACGGGCTTTCAATCCCAGCACGCCCAGCAGCGGCAGCATGTAGAAGGGATTGATCAAGTTGGGCAAAGCCTCGGCCGCGTTATAGATCTGCACCGCCCAGCCCAGGTGAAATTGCAGTTCATTGGCGACCTGCATCACGTAGGGAGCTTCGATAATCCACTTTCCTCCACCGGACGGAATGAAAAAGCCCAGGATGGCCGAGTACACGCCCATCAGCACGGCGTACGTGTCATGAGATGCAATCTGCACGAAGAAATGCGAGATGTAGTGCGCGATCGTATCGCCGCCGCTGCCTTGCACCGTGGTCATGATCGCCGCGATGGAACCATAGAGCGGAAACTGGATCAGCACCCCGGTCGTCGTCGGTACGGCGCGAGCCACCGCATCCAGGAAACTGCGAGGCCGCCAATGCAGCAGCGCGCCGGCCATCAGGAACAACAAGTTGTAGGTATTCAATCCGGAAATGGCCACGATGGCGGGCTTGCTGGCGAACTCCTGCCATAGCCAGCCCCCGCCCAGCAAGACCAGCATGATGATCAGGAAGGGACTGTACTCCAGCCACTCGCCCGGCCGGGCGGGCTTGGCGGTCTCGGGCGTTTCCACGACGGGATCGATGCCGCAAGCCTGCGCATCCTTGGCGCTGTCCGCGCTGGGCGCGGTCACATAGGCGATGATCACCGAAATGATCACCAGCACCAGCAGCATGACCCCGGACTGCCACAGGAAGATGGTCTCGGTAAAGGGAATGACGCCCGTGATGGCAAGTATCGACGGCGGCAAGCTGGCCGGATTGGCCTGCAATTGCGCGGCGGACGACGACAGCCCCAACGCCCATACCGCGCCCAATCCCAAATACGCCGCCGCGCCGGCCGCGCGGTAGTCCATCTTCAGATCCGTGCGGCGAGCCAGCGCCTTGGCCAGCAAGCCGCCGAAGACCAGGCTCAAGCCCCAGTTCAGCAACGACGCCAACATGGAAATGATCGCCACCCAAGCCACCGCCGAACGGCCGTTCTTGGGCACCTGCGCGAACCGGTCGATCAACTTCGAGGCGGGCCGTGAGCTTGCCACCACATAGCCGCCGATGACCACGAAGGCCATCTGCATGGTGAAGGGGATCAGGCTCCAGAATCCATCGCCAAAAGCTTTGGCCGTCGCGCTCACCGGCGCCCCGATGGCCAGCGCCGCGACCGCGGCAATCAACACGGCAACCGTGGCAAACACCCATGAATCCGGAAACCAGCGTTCCGCCCAATTGGCGCAACGCATGGCAAAACGAGCCGAGCGGCTCTCTTGTAAAGCTACAGACATGATTTCTCCTAGAATCGCCCCGAAATAGCGACGAGGCGTGTGATCCAAGCTAGGCAGCCATCGAGGATGTCAACGTGAATCCGACGGCATGTTCCGGCTTGCGCGGTGAGGAATATACCCGATGTCGCCGGCGACCACCCTGCCCGCGCCGACGGCCGATGCAAAACGCCGCTGCCGCTATCCTGCTCCCCCGCTTTTTTGCCTCGGCGTTTACCAGTATGGACAGCCCGAATCATTAAAGCGTCACGCACATCAATATTAGCTATGCTAATGATATGACATAAACTATTCCAAATACTTCTTTTCAATCCTAGACTGATACGGAACTTTCGCCATGCAAGAAAACCGGCCCATCGACATGCAAGCGCTTCGCGTCTTCCTCTCCACCGCTCAGGACTGCAATATGTCCAAGGCGGCCACGCGCCTGGGAGTCTCGCAATCCGCCGTGTCGCAATCCATCCGGCTCCTGGAGGAAAACTTCGGAACGCCGCTGCTCAACCGCTCGGCACGTCCGCTGACCTTGACCGCGGCGGGGATGGCATTGCTCAACCGAGGCAGTCTCCTAATGGAAGAGGCGCTCGACTTGCGCGGCGCGGTCATCGAAGCCAGCAAGGGCATCAAGCCCAGCCTGCGCCTGGGACTAGTGGATTCTTTCGCCGCGACGTGCGGCACCCCGTTCGTTCGGCAACTGCTCAAGAATACCGCCCAGCTTTCCGTGCGCTCGGGGCTATCGCCCAATCTCGGCGAAGCGTTTTCCCGACGGGAGCTGGACCTGGTCATCTCCTCGCGCTCGCTGGACTTGGAAGGCATGGCCAATCACACGCTGATGACCGAGCAGTTTTTCCTCATCGCGCCCAAAGACGCGCCGGTTTGCCGATCGGTCACCGATATCGCGGCGCTGGCCCGGGCGCTGCCCATCGTGCGCTTCAACCAGCAATCGCACCTGGGCGCGCAAGTCGACAGCGCCTTGCGGCGCATAGGCCTGAACCCGGGCCGCCGACTCGAAGTCGAAACGGCGGACACCCTGACATCCATGGTCGCCGGCGGCCTTGGCTGGGCCGTCACGACGCCGCTTTGCCTGCTGCAAGGCGCGCGCTCGGCCCCCGCCATTCGGCAAGATTTCATCACGGACCTGAATGTGGATCGCAAGCTCTTCCTGCACTTTCGGAAAGGGGAATACGGCTCCCTGGGGCGGGAGGTTTTCCACATCGTCCGCGACCTGCTCGAAAACACGGTCAAAGACGAGTTGAAGTCCATGAATCCGTTCTTATGCAATTTGATAAAAGTCCATTCCTGGAGCGAAGATGGTTACCCCCCTAGTTGATCAACGGTCGGAATCCGACTACCTCGGCATTGTTCACATCCCCTGCGATGTGCTGTACGGCGTGAATACCGTGCGCGGCATCGAGAACCTGACGGTGTCCCAGCGCACCATCGGCTCCGAGCGAGAGTTCATCCGCGCCTTCGCCTACTGCAAATGGGCCGCGGCATTGGCGAATCATGAGCTGGGCGTGGTGGACGAAGCGCAGTGCAACGCCATCGTCCAGGCATGCAAAGAACTGGCGGATGGACACTACGATGCATACATGATGGTGGATTTCCTGGAGGGCTCGGGAGGCACATCGTCCAATATGAATGTCAACGAAGTCATTGCGAACCGGGCGCAGCAGTTGCTCGACAGTCGGCCCGGCGTCTATGACCGGGTGCATCCGAACGATCACGTCAACCGTTCGCAATCCACCAACGACGTCTATCCCGCGTCGATGAAGACCGCGGCGCATGCCTTGCTTGCGCCGATGATAGCGGAGGTCCATGCGCTGGCCGCCAGCTTCCAGAACAAAGCCGACGAATTCGCCGACATTCTCCACCTGGGCCGCACCTGCATGCAGGACGCGCAGCCGATGACACTGGGCCAGTTGTTCGGCGGCTATGCCGCCTTGACCGAACGATTGGCGTCCGAGCTGGAAAGCGCCCGCGACAGTCTGCGCACGCTGCCTCTGGGCGGCACGGCCATCGGCACGGGATTCGGCGCGCCCAAGGGCTACAAAGCCCGCGTCTATGCTCACCTGGCCGACATCACGGGAACGGATTTTCGGCCAGCGGCCAACCCTTTCGATGCCATGCAGAACCTCGACACCTTTACTCGCGTGTCGGCCGAACTGCGAACCTGCGCCACCTCGCTGGGCAAGATCGCATCGGATCTGATCCTGTTGTCTTCCGGCCCCAACGGCGGGCTGGCCGAGCTGGAGCTGCCGGCCGTGCAGGCGGGATCCTCGATCATGCCGGGCAAGATCAACCCCGTGCTTCCGATGGCCATAGTGCAGATAGGCTTTGCCGTCACGGGAAATGACGTCTGCGTGGCTCAGGCCAATCAGGCCGGCCAGCTGGAGATCAATCATTTCGAGCCTGTCGTCGCCGACCGCCTGTACGACTCGATCCGCCTGCTGCGCAACGGCGTGCGTCTGTTCAGGGAAAAATGCATCGACGGAATCCGCGCCAATGAGGCCGCCAACGAACAGCATTTACTGCAATCGACCGCAATCGCCACGGCGCTGGTCCCCACACTGGGCTATGCCAAGGTCAGCGCCATGGTCCGCCAGGCCGCGGCGCGGAACCTGAACCTGCTGGACGTGCTGCAGGACCAGGACCTGCTCACTCACGAGCAGGCCGTCGCACTCACCCGGGGATCGACCGCCATCGATTCCTGAACCTTCCCGCCAGGCTGCTGGCGCCATGATTTCAACAACGGAGACACATTATGAAAAAACGACTTTCGATACTGTTCGCTACTCTGGCCGCCGCATGCGTCATGGGCGCCGGCGTGGCGCATGCGCAATCCGCCGTGCTCGATCGCGTCAAAAGTTCGGGCGTGCTGCGCGTAGGCGTAAAGACCGACTATCGTCCCTTCGGCTTTCTCGATCCGAGCGGCAAGATCGTGGGCATGGAGCCCGATCTGGCGGCCGACATCGCCAAGCAGCTGGGCGTCCGGCTGGAGCTAGTACCGGTGCAGACGGCCAATCGCATCGAATTCCTGCAACAAGGACGCACCGATCTGATGATCGCCACCATGTCCGTCAACGAACAGCGACGCAAAGTGATCGGCGTCATCGAACCCTATTACTATGCCGGCGGCACCGCCTTGCTGGTGCGCAAGAACGCCGGCATCGAGAAATGGGAAGACCTGGAGGGGAAACCCGTCTGCGGCACGCAAGGCGCCTACTACAACCGGAACGTCGCGCAGAAGTACGGCGTCAAGATCGTCGCATTTCCGGGCAACGTCGAAGCGCAGAATGCCCTGCTGACCGGCTCGTGCATCGGCTTCGTGCAAGACAGCACGCTGCTGGCTTCGATCCTGGCCAGCGGCGAAAGCCAGTGGGCCGATTTCGAAATGCCCCTGCCCATCGAAGACATGGCGCTCTGGGCGATCGCCGTGCCGCTGGCCGAACGCGACCAGGCCTACGGCGATTTCATCAGAAAAGTGGTGACCGAATGGCATCATTCGGGCCTGCTGATCTCGCTCGAAAGCAAGTGGGGATTGCCGCCGTCCGACTTCCTGAAGGAAGAACAAGCCAAGGCGAAGGCCCAATGACCATCGCCCGCTCCGAGCCCATGGATGCGGAAAGCCGCTTGTCCCGCTGGGTCGCCGGGCTGACCTTGGCGGCCGTTCCCGAGCCCGTCCTCGCCGTGGCCCGCGCATGCATGGCCGACGGCATCGGCGTGATGCTGGCCGGCAGCGCCACCGCGGTCTTTCGGCAATGCGAGACGATTCCCCGCTACGCCGGCCGCTGCCGCCTCGCCGACGGCTCGGGCACGGCGGATGCCCGATCGGCGGCGCTCTTGAACGGCGCCGCCGGGCATGCGCTGGATTTCGATGACACGTGCTATGCCGGCATCGTCCATGGCACGGCCGCCGTGCTGCCGGCCGTGCTGGCCGTCGCGCAGGAAATCGACGCCGACGGCGCGCGCCTGCTGGAAGCCTTCGTGTCGGGCGTGGAAATCGAGTACGCCCTCGGCCTGGCCCTGACGGAAAGCATTTATGAGCGCGGCCATTGGACGACGGCAACCTTGGGCGTCATCGGCGCGGCCGCGGGCTGCGCCAAGCTGCTCGGGCTGGACGCCGAATCCACCGCCCAGGCCATCCGGCTGGCGGCCAACATGCCGCTCGGCCTGCGCATCACCCACGGCACGAGCGGCAAGCCTTATCTTTGCGGCATCGCGGCGCGCCTGGGCGTGGATGCCGCCTATGCGGCCCAGGCAGGCCTGGCCGGCCAGGCCGGGACCTTCGAAAAACCGCGCGGCTACGCAGAGACGCTCAATGGCGGCACCTTCCGAGCCGATGTCATAGACACACTCGGCACGCGCTATGCCCTGCTCGATCCCGGCGTAGCATTTAAGCTTCGTCCGATGTGTTCCGCGACGCAAGCCGCCGTCGAAGCCGTGATTGTCCTGCGCGAACACCATGAATGGACGCCGGACCAGGTCGAGTCCGTACTCTGCCACGGCACCCCGCTCGTGGTGTCCTGCCTGCCGTACCGTGCGCCCACCAAGCCCAGCGAAGCACAATTCAGCATGCCTTTTTCCATCGCATGCACGCTACTGCATGGCGACGTGCGGGTCGAGCACTTGAACGAGGCGACATTGGCCGATCCGGCGCTGCGGCAACTGATGCAGCGAATCGAATTGCGGGCGGACGCCATGCTAGTGCCGCCCCACGAGGCATCGGCATGCCCCGAGGCAGCCCGCGTCACCATCACGCTGACCGGTGGCCGGCAACTTTCTCATACTGTCCTGGCCGCGACCGGCATGCCGCAGAAGCCCGCCTCCACATCCGCCTTGCGCGAAAAATTCATGGCATGCGCGGCGTCGGCCCTGTCGCCGGACCATGCCCGAGCCGTATGGCAACGCCTGCAGCGCGTGGAGCACGAGCCCAGCTCGAGCATGCTGCTCGAGCGCCCAACCCGCGCCGGGGGGACATGATGGACATCGTCGAATTCTTTGCCGAGCTCTACCACTCGTACGGCATCAACCTCTCCATTTTCTATGACCACTTCGACCGCGACCTGTTCCTGGAAGGCATCGTCTATACAGCATGGCTGTCGGCTGCTTCCATCATCGGCAGCCTAGTAGTGGGCGCGCTGGGCGCCTATCTGCAATACACGGGCGGCAGCTGGGCGCAGCGACTGGTCAACGGCTACGTGCACGCATTCCGTAATACGCCGCCGCTCGTGCAACTGTACTTTTTCTATTTCGCGGTCGGACCCACGCTCAGCGGCCTGATGGGCGACATCCATCCCGCGGTCAGCAACGTCACCTGGGCGATCGTGTCCTTAACCTTGTACGCGGGTGCCTTCAACGTCGAGATCTTTCGCTCCGGCATCGAAGCCGTGCCGCAATCGACCATCGAAGCCGCCGACGCCCTGGGCATGAACGAAGGACAGATATTTCGCAGGATCGTCCTGCCGCTGTCGGTACGCATCAGCCTGGCCGGCCTGACCAACAATCTCGTCAATCTCATCAAAACCACGACCAACGCCTTTGCCATCGCCGTGCCGGAGATTCTGTACGCCTCGTCGCAGATCTGGTCCGAGAGCATGAACGCGCTGGAAATGATGATCGTCCTGCTCGTCTTCTTCATGCTGCTGATCGGCGCATTCACGTGGCTGATGAAGATGCTTGAACGCGCAACCGCCGTGCCGGGATGGGGGCAAGCATGAAGACACCGCACACACTTCACACATCGATGCCGCCGGTATGGCTGGTCGCCGCGGCGCTCGCGGCGCTGCCCATGGGCGCGCAAGCCGGCCAGGCCGGCGAATCCGGCCTGCTCGCGCTGGTGAAATGGCTGCCCTTGATCCTGCAAGGGTTCGCCATGGACGTGGGAATCAGCTTCGCCGCCATGGCGATCGGCACCGCGCTGGGCGCGTTGCTGGGCATAGGACAAATTTCGCAGTTTTCTCCGATACGCCTGCTGTCGGACTGGGTTACCCAGTTCTTTCGCAACGCGCCCTGGCTCGTCCTGCTGTTCTTCTGCATATTGCTTTTGCCCTACCAGATACAGCTTTTCGACTGGGTCATTCCCTTCCCCGCCTGGGTCAAAGGCATCGTCGGGCTCATGCTGCCGGTCATGGGCAACGTTTCCGAAGTGGTGCGCGGAGGCATACAGTCCATCCCGTCCGGCCAGTGGGAAGCCGCCAACGCCCTGGCCTTCAGCCGTGGGAAGACCTTGCGCATGATCATCCTGCCCCAGGCCGTCAAGCGCATGGTCCCGCCCTGGATGAACGTCTATGCCGTTCTGATGATGGCCACGCCCCTGGTCTCCATCGTCGGCGTCGAAGACAGCGTCACGGTGGCGCGAGCCGTGCTGTCGGCCGAGAACGACACGGCGTTGCTGATGCCGGTATACGGGTTGCTGCTCGTTCTGTTCTTCGTCTATTGCTATCCCATTGCGCGCTGGACGCGAGCACTCGAACGCCGCTACGCGGTCGCGTGAAACCACATCGAATCGAGCCAGGAGGCCACGACATGACCCAAAACGACCAGAACGCGATCGTCCACGTCGACAACGTCACGAAAGCGTTCGGCGACAACCAAGTACTGCGCGGCGTCTCCATGACAGTGCGAAAAGGCGAAGCCGTGGCGCTGATCGGTCCGTCCGGATCCGGCAAATCCACGTTGCTGCGCTGCATCAACGGCTTGGTGCCCATCGACTCCGGACAGATCCACGCGGCGGGCCACGCCGTGCACACCCTGAAAGGCAACGCCGGACGCATCGCCCTGCGCAAGGACGTCTGCATGGTTTTCCAGCAATACAACCTGTTTCCCCACATGAACGTGCTGAAGAACATCATGCTGGCGCCGGTCGAAGTCCTGAAACAGGACCCCGACGAAGTGCGCGAGCGCGCCGTCGCTCTGCTGGCGAAGGTTCGTCTGACGGGAAAGGAGGACGCTTACCCCGGCCATCTCTCGGGCGGCCAACAGCAGCGCGTCGCCATCGCCAGAGCGCTGGCCATGCGGCCCAGCGTCATGCTGTTCGACGAAGTGACTGCCGCACTGGACCCTGAAACCGTCAAAGAGGTCCTGCACACCATCCGTGATCTTGTTCAGGAAGGCATGACCTGCATCCTGGTCACCCACGAAATGGGCTTTGCGCGCGAGGTGGCCCACCAGGTATATTTCACCGACCGGGGATTGATCGTCGAGCACGGCGCGCCGGCCGAATTCTTCGATTCGCCCAAGGATCCGCGTACGCAAGAGTTCCTGGGCCACGTGCTTTGACTTGAACGGCCCTGGACGCGAACATCCTCGAACGGCAAACCATGACGCATTGGACACGCGAAAGCCTTTTATCTTTCCTGGATATACAACGAATCCATATTCAAGAAGCGCTGCATCCCGCAGTATTCACGATGACCGAGTCGGCCGGCCTGAGCCTCGCATTACCCGGGTGCCGTTGCAAGAATCTGCTGGTCCGGAACAAGAAAGGCACGCTGCGCTATTTGATCGTCACCAGTCCCGATGCCGCCGTGGATCTCGGCGCGCTCGGCAAGATGCTCGGATCCGGCCGCCTGTCCCTATGTCCGGCTCCGGAAATGATGGACCTGCTCGGCATCGCTCCCGGCGCGATGAGTCCTTTCTCGCTCATCGCTGATCGGGACGCGAAACAAATCCAGCTGGTCATGGATGCGGAATTGGCGACGGCCTCCCATTTCCAGTTTCATCCTTTGATCAATACATCGACGGTGGCCATCAGCCAGGAGGAATTGGCGCAGTTCCTGGCCGCGGTCGGTCATCCGCCGCGCTACGAAGCGATACCCCGGCGCGCCGCCGCCGACGCGCCGTCCTGATTCGGCCACTAACCGGGGGGACGCGCCTCTGCCTGCCGCACCATCATATATACATCGTCTCCGAGCGCGACGACCTGCACTACGATATGGACTTGTTACATCGGCGTTCTGCGGTTCGTTAACGGCAGTACAATAGTCCATAGCCGTACCGACTGGGTCGATGCGCCCGAATGGGAGCGCAAGCGCCTCATGCTCCGCCTATGGTTGAGGTACCCGAATGCGCGGCCACTGCCCGATGGCTTCGCCGGCGGCTACGTAACCGATACCAGGCACGACATCGCCAAGCAAATAGGCATTGCCGGCTAATGACGTCGATACCCGAGAGAACCGGCACCGCCCGCGAATTCAGCAATTGTCAGAGGACGACATGAGCAAGGACACTTTCCTTCCAGACCTGATCATCGTCGGCGGCGGCCTGGCCGGCCTTACCGCCGGTGTCCGAGCCGTGCAACTGGGCTTGCGCCCGTTGGTGCTGGAACAAGGCGATGGCGAGGATTACCCTTGCAATTCGCGGCAATCGGGCGGGATCCTGCATATCGCGTTTCACGACCCCTACCGCTCCACGCAAGAACTCATCGACGTCATCGACCGCGTCAGCGCCGGACAGGCCAAGCCGGAGCTGTCCCAAGCGCTCGCGCGCACGGGCGCGCGACTCATCGCCTGGCTGCAAAGCCAAGGCGGGAAGTTCATGCGTTTCAACCCGCAGGAAGGCTACCGCTGGTGCCTGTCGCCCCCGCGCGCATTGCGCGCGGGGGCGGACTGGCAAAACCGCGGACCGGACGTCATGTTGCGCCAACTGGCGCGCACGTTGGCCGAATCGGGCGGCAAACTGCAGTTGCGCGCGCGCGCCGAAGCGCTGCTGATGGAAAACGGGCGCTGTGTAGGCGTACGCGGCGTACGCGACGGCGAACCGACGGAATGGCGCGCCAAGCATTGCATACTAGCCGACGGCGGCTTCCAGGCCAATCGGATGCTGGTCGAAAAATATATCTCACCCCGGTTCGACGCCCTGTTTCAGCGCGGCGCAAGCACCGGGCACGGAGACGGCTTGAAAATGGCGCAGACGGCCGGCGCGGCCTTGACCGACTGCAGCCGATTCTACGGCCATCTCTTATGCGCCGATGCCAGGCATAACGACCAAGTCTGGCCGTATCCCGAAATCGACGCCATCGCCACGGCCGGCATCGTCGTCGACGGCTACGGCCGCCGCTGTAACGACGAAGGCAACACGGGCGTGAACCTGGCCAATAAACTGGCCGCGCATCCCGATACCGGCAAATTGTTCGCGGTCTTCGATGCGACGATCTGGGACGGGCCGGGCAAGACGGCCCGGATTCCCGCTAACCCCCTGCTCGAGAAAGCCGGCGGAACCATATTGCGCGCGAACTCCGTCGAGGAGTTGGCGGAGAAAATGGGAATCCCCGCCGATGCGCTCGAACAAACCCTGGATGAGTACAATCGCGCGTTCGATGCGGGAAGCCTGCGCCAACTAGCGGTTCCCCGCTCGGACAAGGTCAAGCCTTATCCCGTCCGCGACTTGCCGTTGATGGCCATCCCCATCTGCCCGGGCATCACCTATACCATGGGCGGCATCGACATCAACGAACACGCGCAGGCGCTCGACGGAAACCGGCAGCCCATTCCCGGGCTCTATGCGGCAGGCGCCACGACCGGAGGCCTGGAAGGCGGATCGGAAGCCGCCTACATCGGCGGCTTGATCAAAGCGGGTAGTTTCGGACTGCTGGCGGCGGAACACATCGCAACGCTAGAAGGAAAAACCTTCACCATCGAATATCCGCGCGCGACCGCGGGCTCGCAGGATCCCTCGGCGCAGCCCGCGACCCACGGCTCCGGCGCGGAGCCCGCCGAGACGGCGTCCCACGGACTGGCCCGCTTCCCCATCTTGAACCTGGTGACGCGCCATACCAAGGCAGTAGGCGCGGCTGCGGCCATCGTCATCGGAACGATCGTAACGGCGCTGGGATGGCCTGCCCTCTCATGGTACATCGTGCCCATCGCATTAGTGATCGCCGTCATGGCATTCGTTGTCGTATTGGGCGTGGGAGAACTGGTGAAGCTGGTCACGGAGTTCCTGATGCCGGAATAAATAAACGCCCATCCGGCACCAAGGGCCGCTTCGACCCGAGGCAGCACGGCGAGCGGCGCCCATGCCGCAATAACGACATTGTGTAAGATATGGCTTTCCCGACTGTCCAGAACGTCTGGATTGCAACATGCTGACATCTTTGTTCTCCGGCGTTCCGCTGGGAATTTTATCCATCAAAATGTTCACCACCGCCTTCGTCGTCATGGCCGTGGCATGGTCCGTCGGTATCTTCGGTCCGCTCATCGGAGGCGCGATAGCGGGGCTTCCCATTATTCTGGGCCCGGGCTTCTATTTCCTGGTCACCCAAGAATCCGTATCCTTCATCCATCAAGCAGCCATATACTCCCTGCTATCGATGTGCGCCACGCAGTTCTTTCTGCTGGCCTACATCGCCACCGCGCGCACAGGCAAGCCCTGGCTATCCCTTGGCTGCGCGTTCCTGTCGTGGGTGACGGCCATCTTCCTGTTTCAGCTGCTGCCGATACGGCTCATGGTATTCATCGTGCTGTTTCTGATAACGACGAGCGGCTGTCAATATCTGGGAGCCAAGTACCTTACCTCCGAATCGACAGCGAAAGGCAATGCCGGATTTGCCCTGCTCCTTGCCCGCGGCCTGCTGGCGGGCGTGCTGGTGGCCGCCGTCACCACGGCCAGCCAGTGGCTGGGGCCGGTGGGCGCCGGACTGTTGCTCGCCTTTCCTGTCGGATTTACCGTAGTATCGGTTACGATCCATCAGAAGTTCGGGGCAAACAGCGTGATCGCCACCCTGCATTCCGCCATGCTGGGCACCGCCAGCCTTGCGGGATTCTGCATCGCCATGGCGTCGACCGTGCTGTACCTGCCGCCGATGGCAGCCTTCGTCATCGCGATGGCGGTCTCGTCGTTCATTACGCTGGGCCTGGTCTTCCGGCACCGGATACCCGCCATGTTCAAGCGGCTGTGACAAACCCGCTGCCTCGGACCCGTGAACGGGCGGCCAGCCGATCCTGTAGCCTATTCATTTGCCGACGTGATTGATAAGTTTTTGGAGCCTCATTTGCTTCGCAAGTTCGAAAGCCTGCTCGACCCGTTTCCGCCCGAGAACGCACCGACGCCTCCCACCGGGCTATTTCGGTTCTTATGGGCATGCACGCGCGGGTCGCGCCGCTACTTTGCCGCGTTGGCCCTGCTCAGCGCATGCGTCTCGATCTATGAAGCATGGCTGTTCGCCTTTTTGGGGCAGATAGTGGATTTGCTCTCGGTATGGCAGGCCGACGCACCGGCCGATGCGCATGAGCGGCGGGTGCTATGGGGCATAGCCGTCGTCCTGGCAGCCAGCGTGGGCCTGGTCGCCCTGCGCACCATGGTCCAGCATCAGGTGCTGGCCATCAATCTGCCGCTGCGGCTGCGCTGGGATTTCCATCGCCTGATGCTCAGGCAAAGCCTGTCGTTCTTCTCGGATGAATTCGCCGGACGCGTAACCACCAAAGTCATGCAAACGGCGCTGGCCGTGCGCGAAGTACTGCTGACCTTCTGCGAGATCGTGCTGGGCATCGGCGTCTATTTCGTCACCATCATCGCGCTGGCGGGAAGCTTCGACGCCAAGCTGATGCTACCCTTTCTGGGCTGGATCGTGCTGTACAGCCTGGCCATGCTGTACTTCGTGCCGCGCCTGGGCAAGGTCGGACAGGAACAAGCCCACGCCCGCTCGTCCATGACAGGACGCGTAACCGACGCCTATACCAACATCACCACCGTCAAGCTGTTTTCCCACACCCAACGCGAGGCGCGCTTCGCCCGCGCCGCCATGGAGGATTTCAAAGAGACCGGCTATCGCCAGATGCGCCTGGTGAGCCAATTCGAGATCGTCAACCAGGCCCTGGTGACGGTACTGATCGGCGCAGCGGGAGGCTATGCCTTGTGGCTCTGGCATGGCAATGAAGTCGGCACCGGCGCCGTGGCGGCCGTCACGGCCATGGCCTTGCGCGTCAACGGCATGTCGCACTGGATCATGTGGCAGATGGCCTCGCTGTTCGAGAACATCGGCACGGTGCAGGACGGCATCGCCACGCTCACGCGTCCCCTGAAGGTCCAGGACGCGCCGGACGCCGCCACGCTGAAGGTGACGCGCGGCGAGGTAGTGTTCGATAACGTATCCTTCAACTACAACAACGAGCGCCAGGTGCTCGACGGCCTGAGCTTGACGGTCAGGCCCGGCGAGAAAATCGGTCTGGTCGGCCGCTCCGGCGCCGGAAAATCGACGCTGATCAATCTGCTGCTGCGCTTCTACGACGTGCAAGGCGGCCAAATCCGCATCGACGGACAAGACATTGCCAAGGTCACGCAGGATAGCTTGCGCGGCGCCATCGGCATGGTCACGCAGGACACGTCCCTGCTGCATCGTTCCATCCGCGACAATATCGCCTACGGACGACCCGACGCCGGCGAGGACGACGTCCGCGCCGCCGCCGTACGCGCCCAGGCGGACGAATTCATCCGGCAACTCAGCGACACGCAGGGCCGCAGCGGATACGACACATTGGTGGGCGAGCGCGGCGTCAAGCTTTCGGGCGGCCAGCGCCAGCGAATCGCCATCGCGCGCGTCATGCTGAAGAACGCGCCTATCCTGCTTCTGGACGAAGCCACCAGCGCGCTGGACTCGGAAGTCGAGGCGGCCATACAAGAAAGCCTCGACGAAGTGATGCAAGGCAAGACCGTGATCGCCATCGCCCACCGCTTGTCGACGATTGCGGCCATGGACCGCCTCATCGTCATGGACGAGGGCCGCGTCATCGAGCAAGGCAGCCATGCCGAGTTGCTGGCGTTGGACGGCGTCTATGCCCGCTTGTGGCGGCATCAGAGCGGAGGCTTCCTGGGCCAGGAAGGCGAGGTGACCGTCGTTTCCGGGCAGTAGCGCGGTGGACTTCCTCCTATGCTCAAATCATAGGCCCCGGCTGTCTACCGTACCGGGGGAAGTCCAATCCCTTAAGACGACCTAAATCGAATCATCAACATCTTCGTCTCGCATCGTGACATACACCAGCACCACACACATGGTTATGGAAAACTGGAATGCATTGGTCACTCCGTTCCATTGTTCTGACATCCACATTCCGAACCACTCCCCGCCGAACGACATAAACCCGACCTGCCATACCAGAAAGCCTAGGGTCAGGCCTGCAATAGCAACGCCTTTTCGGCGATTAAATTCACGCGCCGACGCGCATCGACTCCGGAACAATCTCCATGCCCCAGTCCAACACAGAATCGCTACCAACAACTCGGCAGCGATGATGAGGACATACGCCACATGCTGCACAGCGACTGAGTTAATGGCTCGATATTTGATTGTGGTATCCGGAAAAACCGTGTCCATAAGCAATACATGATGGACAAAAGCGAAATTGCTTCCGTAATCTGTGATGTTCCCAAAAGCAACTAGCGAAGCAAATAGAGCCATCGCGGCCGTGAGTAGGACTTTGGAATATCGGATCACCATTTTTGCTCCCGGACGCAAGACGCGCCACCATAGCGCAACGTCCGATTCTAAACGGGGCACGTCTATAAATCCTTATAGGAAAACCATTACTACCTTCGTGATCGATGGCGGGATGTTTATAAGCGAATGGCGTTTCAGTAACGGGCTTCAGTTTGGCCCTAAATCGACACCTTCTACAAAGCATTGCCAATAAAGAAAGGCCCCAGCGGCGATGTCCGGAAAAGAATACACATCGTCGCCGCAACTTAAGAACCAAAATCATGCTTCCGAATCAGCATCATTTTGATTCCCCTGCCGTGTTGCTGCTATCGTCATGATGCCAGGATTGGGTTTCTGGTCTATCCGAAAATGCTTACCGGCTGTAGCGACTTCCCTGCACAATTTAATACAAGGTGATGATTGCAGCAGCAGAGCATTCAATTCGGACAAAGCCGCTACCCCCAGGTCTTCTTTATTCTTCTCATCAAGATGCGCATAAACCCAATCAGTCATGTGCCAAGCCGTTATGCAAAAACGCCACACGCAATCATAGGCGCGATCCCTGGGGCGGCAAACCGCTATACAGTCAGAAATTAGCTCGAAATCTGACGAGCATGTATGACTATTTCCGTTCCTGTCGGAATTACGAAGACTGTTGAGTGTTGTTGCGGATGCCTTCCAGCTCGTGAAGAACTCTATCGTTCCATTCTTTATCGGACTGTATTTGTTAGCGCCGGTGTAATACTGACCCACCCCGTCGGAGTAAATCTGACCCACCTGGGCAATGATGGTGGCTTTTTGGCCACCGACAATGTTGACTCAGGAGCAAGCAGTGGAGATCAAGGTAATGGC
>Ga0265293_10006720_pt1 | contig 18131 bp, 13 predicted proteins | sample Munlanlewell138R_FD_192505 | JGI IMG/M metagenome (GOLD analysis project Ga0265293, IMG submission 192505) | Leachate microbial communities from a municipal landfill in Southern Ontario, Canada - Leachate well 138R | ecosystem: Engineered > Solid waste > Landfill > Unclassified | place: Canada...
CGAGAATTCGGGATTAGGATTTTGTAGATATGCAGGATTAGATCTAGGAAAATATTAGAATCCGTGCCATCTGTGTAATCCCTTTAATCCGTGATTCAAAAACGATGCCATAAACTCGTCCCATCGGGACGATATGTTTGTAAATTAATGGCTCAAGATTTCTTCAAACCTCAAACCTCAGAGCTCACCCCTCATTCCTAGTTCCACGCAGCTTCTTCCACGCATACGCGCCACCGGCAGCGGCGAGCAACCCAAGTCCACCATCAATAGGCGCTTGAGATGGAATGCCAGGCAACCCAGGAGGTTGTGCAAAAAGAACTGATGATAGAACCAAAATAATAGTAAGTGTAAGTAGTGTAAAAAATATTGTTTTCATAAAAATAGTATTTAGAAATTAGTACAGAGTATTTAGAGGAAGCATGGAGCAGCAAGAACACCTCACTGCTCACGCCTCAAAGCTCACTGCTATTTAATCAATGTCATTTGACGGGTTATGGTTTGTCCGGCTGCGCTGAGTCGGTAGAAATACAAGCCACTCGCCATGTCTTGTGCTTGCCAGCTTACGGCATAATTCCCCGCCTGCTTGCTGCTATTTACAAGCTCAGCAACTTTCTGGCCCATAATATTAAACACCGCCAAATTCACATGACCCACATCTGCAACCGAATACTTAATAGTAGTAGTTGGGTTAAATGGATTCGGATAATTCTGCTCTAATGCAAAAATCTTTGGCTCATCTTTTGGTTCTAGAGTAACAGGAGTTTTCTCAGGCTGAATAGTGATACTGAAACCTGAAGCCCCCATCGACTTCTCACGAGTTACGCCAGCAGGAGAAAGCACGCTAAAAGCAGTTTTCGCTTTCACCATTTTCTCTTTAGCTGCAATCTCGAACGTGTAGCTATCTTGAGCTCTTAAATCGATAGTCTCGCCCGTATTGTAGTTGTTAAACACAATACCCCATTCGGCTGGGATGTTTTTAAGATCGGCAAGGCTCAATGTTACTTCGCCACCTTTAAGGGCGTAACCGCCGTCTATTTTTTTGAAAGAATTTATCTCTACTGGAAACTCAGCATTTTCTTTTAAAGCAAAAGGCAAGTTATTGATATCCATTAGAACACCATTCACTTCGGTGCCAAGACTTAGATAGTTGGCATAATCGAGAGGCGCTAATTTAAGCCCATCATAATTATCTTTGCCGATGTTACCCTCGTTTGTAAACGAGAAGTAGGCATCGTTGGCAAATCCGTCCATTTGGGCAATCATTCTAAAAGATGCGCTTTGTGTGGACTGCTTGTAGAATTGACCACCTGTACTTTTTGAAGCTTCTGTAAACTGAAGAGCAGGTGTTCCTGCTAATTCAGCTACGTTCTGAACCCAGAAGCCTTGGAAAGGAGCAATTTTACCATCGGTAAGAGAACCAGTAGTTCCATTCCAAACGCGGTAATTTCCACCTGCTGAACTAGTATCTGCTACATCATCTCTATCAGCAGTTGCATAGCTATGATCGTACACATAGACTACGCCAGTTAAATCTGTTCTCACTAAGTCATTCCCCCAGATTATGGTAGAATTAAAAGGATTCCCTACTAAGGACCATTTCTCGGCAGCAGTGTTAATGCTTGCTGAAACAGGAGCCGTATTTAAAGTTCCAGTAACAGAAAGTGTTTTAGGGAAACCAGTGTTGGCTTCTGAATTAGTGTAGTCATCATCACTATAAATATAAGTGATGAAGCCTTGCCCAGCAGTCATTGCATCTGTTAAGTTACTAATAGCACCAAAGCTATTGGTACCAGTATCAAAGGTTTGAACATTTGGTGAGCCAGATCCGTAATTGGCACCTGTGAAACCTTGAGTCCAAACATTAGAGAGTAAATCAGAGTATTTGTCATCGGAAGTAGGTGTAGAAAGCATTCTCCATCCCTCATTTCCGTTAATGCTTAATTTGATACGGTCGTCTATACTAGTCCAATAAATATCATCCACTATAACTTGGTTACTCGTAACATTTCTAAGTTCAATTATTACATTTCCTGAAATATTTAAGCCATCTATAGAAAATATATGTTCATTGTAATCATTAAAAGGAGTTGAAGTCCCTTTAGAAACTCCATTCACAAATAATTCAACTTGACGGTTTCCTGTGCCCGTAAATCCTTTGTAAAGTTTAACTGAGAAATTTCCAATGCCACCAGGTATAGTGCTTGAGGTTATTTTACTACCAGTAGCTTGGTTTCGAAGCATAATAGCCTTTCCGCTAATACCTGAATTGTTTTTATCATCGTCGTGATCGCGTGAGGAGACATAAGTCCAAGTAAACCCATGATTACCGACAAAGCTATCGTTAGCATAGCTTGCCGTTAAAAGAGCATTATTGAAGTTCTCCAAAAGAAACAGCTCATAAAAAGTAGTAATTACAATTGCAGAACTAGGATTGCTTGTAATAGCATTATCAGTTGCTTCTATGGTGAAAGAACCGTCTGTATCAAATGTAATGTCATCGAAAGTGGCAACACCAGCTACCGCAGCTTTTGTAACGGTTCCGCCAATAGTTCCTGTTCCCGAATCTACAGAAATAGTAATGTCTTTGGTGTAATTCAGATCTGTACTACTATCATCATTTCTTTGGGCTGTTACTGTAAAACTAGATAATGCAGTATTTTTGATGCCTTCACTAGGAACACTAGCAAATACCAATTGATCTGCAGCTGACAACACTGTAAATGTAGCGCTGGTCCCAGCAGTTAAATTGGCAGCGTTATCGGTAGCGGTTATAGAAACTCCAGATTCTGCAGTATCAAAAGTTACGCCCGAAATAGTAATCTCATTGGTACCATCAGCAATAGTTCCTGTTAACGTACCACCCAAAATTCCTGAACCCGTTGCTTTTGATAATGTTACATTTACTGCGCCTGAAACATTTGCAGCAATATTACTTGCATCTTGGGCTTGTACGGTTACATCAAAAGCGGTGCCAACAGAAGGTGAATTACTTGAATTTACAGCAGTAACAACTAATTTTGTAGGTGTCCCACCAGCTAAGGTTCCCACTAATTTTAAGTTCTGTAAACGAATTCCTCTTCCACTTGAGCCAGTATTTGTAATTCTTATCACTACTTGATTTGAAACTGAAGGAAGAATATGTTCACTTCCAGCATAAGATGTAGTAGTAGGAACGGTTGTAGAAGAATTTGGAAAAGTTGCTCCACCGTCAGTTGAAAATTCTATTTTAGCATTGTGATGTACTCCAGAACCAAAAGAAGTTATATCTAAACTAAAAGTAGCTGTGCTGTATGCAGATAAATCATAAGTAGAAGTGGTTATAATGTCTGAAGGATTTCCTGCATCAAGTAGCCAGTAGCTTCCTCTATCTATATCATTTTTAGCGACATTATTAGTGCTATCCCAACCGGCAGGAAATGCACCACCGCCAACAAGATTAAAAATTTCTGTCTGCCCAAAACTCATCCCCGAGATAAGAAAGAGGAGGGCAGTTGTTAGTATCGTTTTTTTCATAATAGTGTCCTTTTTTGTCATAAAAAATTTGGTAGATAAGAATTATGCAACACGGCATAATATATTAAAGACATGAACTAACATTTTAATCAAAGTTAAAGCGATTTGCAAAGGAAGCAGAAATTAGTTAGCAATGAACAATGATCAATTAACAATTAGCAATGAACAGTGATTAGGAAATTGGGGAATGGAGGTGGTAGAATTTGAAAGAATCCTCCAAGGTTTGGAATGATAAAATGAGCGAGAATTTAGATGAGTTGAAAACCTTGGAGGTTTCGGGTCTCAGAATGCAGAACTCAGAAATTTGGCATCTCAATACTAATTACTAAATACTAAGTACTTCCTTTTCCCCTCGTCACGAAGGTCCCGTTCGTAATGCCTGCCGGAACCCTACCTTTGCTGGCAGGCTCTGGTTCCAGTGGAGAATAATCGCACAAGCGGACGCTTGCGCTAGATTTGGGAAGCTAGAATCAGTTTTCAGTGAACAATTAACAATGAACAGGAATTAGGAATTAGTGTAGGGGTTGGGTGTTGCATGAGAATCCTGATTCTAAACGATGATTGGCGATAAAAACCCCAACGGGGTGGCATTATTATAGAAAAACAAACCAACCACCTATACCAAAACCCCGGAGGGGTGACATAAATGCGAAATGGAATATTGTAAACCATCATTGATTACACACCACGAAAATATCACCCTTTCAGGGTTCGTGCCTAACCAAATTCGAAATTCTATAATAATGCCAGCCCTCCGGGCTTAATACATGCCCGTCATATCGAACCCAGCCGGAAATGTCCAAACATTAAAATCCGTGCCATCTGTGTAATCCCTTTAATCCGTGATTCAAAACGATGATTGTGAGCAAATTGGGCACTCACGGGTCCTCTCTCTGAAATAAAACAAGTTTAATTTCTGACTCTCCCCAAGGAGAGACATTTTTGCCACAGACTCTGCAAATAGCTCGTCAGGCAAATCTTGATACACAAAAATCTAAAAAACCCAATCTCATCAAAAATTAAAACAATGGTTTAGGATTTCCTCTGACGAGAGACACATTTTGACCACAGATTTTACTAAAAGAATGAAAGATAATTTTCAGTTCAGGAATTCAAAAACTTCCCAGAAATCTGTCCCTCCTAGGGGAAGGGACAGATTTTGTGCTTGCACAAAATCAGGGTGAGGACTCTTTGGGGCAGGGATTTCACTCATTGCCACATTCTTCGGAGCAGAGCTCCTCGACAGCATTGCGCGGCAGAGCGTCGCAACGAGGACAAAACTAAAAATCCGTGCCATCGGCGTAATCCCTCAAATCCGAGATTAAAAAACGATAATTGTGGAATTAATCATTCTCATTCCTCAAAGCTAGCCACAACAACCAATCCCAGCCCTCCGGGCTTAATACACACGCACTAGATGCGGTATCTCCGGAATTTGGCGCTGAGCGGTGCTAATTGTAAATTGTAGCTAGATTTTACAATACAGTCCAAAATCAGAAGAAAATAACAAATGAAATTCTCAATTATTATACCATAACTGAGTCCATAGCCTTAAAATGAAAGATTGCAGCCATTTATTGGCTCAATAAATATTGAACTCATGAATGCCAAAACATTAAGTTATAAACCCTAAAAGAGAATTTACTACTTGAATTGTAAAATTATACAATGCCGCTTTTGCCCTTATCCTTGCTACTGTTAAGGCCTGTAAAGTTATTTTAGCATTCATTTTATAAATGAATTAATTTTTATAGATTCATCACTCACCTTTAACTAAATACTATAAGCTTATGAAAAATATTCTACTAATAATGATAACCGTACTCTTTGCTGGCAGTCCACTGGTGGCACAAGAGGCTGTACGCCTTGTACGTCCTGTTTCTGATGATAGACCTATGAATGGACGCTTCCTATTTGGTGAAACAAGTTCAGCTAATGGAACACAAACAGGTGTGGATTTTGTAACTGAAGTAGGTGATACTGTTTTTGCAGCACACGCAGGAACTGTTGGCACTGTTAGCGACGAGCTGTTTGCAGGTAACTTCCTTATCCTAGACGGAAACTGGAAAGATGAAAAGATTAACACATACTATGGTCATTTAGTTAAGGCCATTGTTGCTGAAGGCGCAACTGTTGCAGCTGGCGATCCTATTGCTATTGCGGGTCAAACCGGTGATGTATCTGGCCCAAGATTGCATTTTGAAATACGTTACGGATGGCATTCTAGCGAAACTCCTTTAGACAATAGCTATATGAATCCAGAACTATGGGTTAGCATGGCAAACACTGGTGTTATCGTTGGTACTGTTCCAAGTGCATTGAATGAAACTAGAGTTGATATCGATCCAGATCCAAAAACTCGCCCTCCATACGATACTTATTCCTATTCTTTAACCTACGATTTCTCATCTAGCAAGATTGGAAGTGATCCATTCTATAACGAGAATTATGTAATTGGGGAAGTTAAACCAGGTACTTATACAATAACTTCTGGTACTTATGTTAAAACTGTTACTGTAAACGCTGGTGAAATTACTAGTGTTGAGGGGATTAGTGTTACTTCAAATGAAGAAGAAAACTACATGGCTAAGGATCTTCGTTTAAATCAGAATTATCCGAACCCATTCAACCCATCTACAGTAATTAGCTTTACTATTCCTAATAACAACTTTGTTACCCTTGCTGTTTATGACATGCTGGGTAAGCAAGTTGCACTATTAAAGAATCAGCAGATGTCAGCTGGCTCACATGATGTTAGCTTCAATGCTGCTAATTTATCAAGTGGTATCTATCTATATAGATTAACAGTAGGGCAGGATATGCTTACTCGTAAATTGACTCTAATTAAATAAGTCATTCAACATCTACCTCGTATTATCGAGGTAGATGTTTTATTTTCCCTTTCTCTTTTACAAGCCCTAAAATAAATCATTTTCGTTGATTTATAAGTTCCTTCCTAGGCTTTGTCTACTACTATTTACTAACACACTTTTAGTTTAAGCCATTGAACTGTTTGGTTCTATAAGTTCAATCATATTTAAGTGATTGGGTGTTATTTACTTGGAAATCTACTATCAGTGAAAAGTACTTAGGTATTAGTTATTGGGGAATTCATATTGAAAATACCTCTATTCGTGTAGGTGGTTTTTGGCCATAGGCTTCGGGCAAAAAGCCGAGGGTGTTCTACGAACTAGAATTGAACGTTGTTATGGAGATCGCGGAATAGGTTTGTCTGCAATGACGGTTGAAGATGATGCCTCCACTAGAATATGGGCTTTGTTCTAAATATGAATTGAATTCACAAACACCCCTCGAATCATCCAAAGAACTGTTTGGATGATTAGCTCTCCGCCGGCTGGTGGAAGAATTATTTAAGCATTTGATTTAAGTAATTTAGAACAGATTCTAAATCAGATTTAATATCTACATCATCAATATGTATGATGGTTACCCCTAGGTTATTTAATATATTTTCCCTCTTTTTATCTTTTTGGTAGCTAATCGGATTATCATGTGTGCTCCCATTAACTTCAATAGCTATTTTTAACTCATGGCAGTAAAAGTCTACTATGTATCTATCTATAGGTACTTGCCTGTGGAATTGAACTCCTAGCTTTCTCTTTTTGATTTCATTCCATAATAAAATCTCACTAAGCGTAGAGTTAGTTCGAAGTATCCTCGCTTTTTCTTTCAGGTACGAATTATATGGTATGATCTTGTTCCGTCTCATAACAAGTAAGACGCATCTAATGGACACTCCTTACAATCCACATTAAAAAAAAGTCCTCCATTGAGGGAGGTGGTTTTTGGTACCCCAAAAAGCGGAGGGTGTTCTACGAACTAGGATTGAACGTTGTTAAGAAGATCGCGGAACAGGTTTGTCCGCGATGACAGTTGAATGTGAAGCCACCAATAGAATATGGCTTTGTTCAAAATATGAATTGAATTCACAAACACCCCTCGAATCATCCAAAGAACTGTTTGGATGATTAGCTCCCCTCAAGTGGAGACTTTTTAAGCATTTGATTTAAGTAAATTAGAACAGATTCTAAATCAGATTTAATATCTACATCATCAATATGTATGATGGTTACCCCTAGGTTATTTAATATATTTTCCCTCTTTTTATCTTTTTGGTAGCTAATCGGATTATCATGTGTGCTCCCATTAACTTCAATAGCTATTTTTAACTCATGGCAGTAAAAGTCTACTATGTATCTATCTATAGGTACTTGCCTGTGGAATTGAACTCCTAGCTTTCTCTTTTTGATTTCATTCCATAATAAAATCTCACTAAGCGTAGAGTTAGTTCGAAGTATCCTCGCTTTTTCTTTCAGGTACGAATTATATGGTATGATCTTGTTCCGTCTCATAACAAGTAAGACGCATCTAATGGACACTCCTTACAATCCACATTAAAAAAAAGTCCTCCATTGAGGGAGGTGGTTTTTGGTACCCCAAAAAGCGGAGGGTGTTCTACGAACTAGGATTGAACGTTGTTAAGAAGATCGCGGAACAGGTTTGTCCGCGATGACAGTGGGAGCGTTATGACTGCCCAAAACGTCCTCCTCCTTGTGGAGGATCCCGAAGCTTCGGGAAGAGGAGGTAGGAAATTAAAGGCTATAAACAACTAAACCCACCAAATACCACGATTCTGAAAGGGTTCAAAACCTTGTCAGAGTTAATTACCTCCCACATCCCATCATTCAAATCATAGAAATCAACCAAATCCGAGATTAAAAACTTATGGGCTAGAAATGATATAAAACCCAAAATCTGGCCTCATATCTCAAAGCTCACCCCTCATAACTACCCTCAATAAACGTTAAAAAAAGTATTTACTAGGCTCTTGTGTAATGTTCTGTATATATTCCGCCATAACAGTTAACTAAATTAAGGTTTACACAGTGAAAAGAGTACTATCATTACTATTATTTGTTCTGATGTTGAGCGGCAGCATTGTAACTGCTCAAACTACCGAAATGGTGGTAAAAAAAATTCAGGATGAAGCAAACAATAACTCGCAGTTAGAAAATCTTGCACATCATTTAATGGATGTAATTGGGCCACGCTTAGTGGGTACCCCACAAATGATGCAGGCACACAACTGGGCAGTTGATAAATATAAAAGCTGGGGCATTGACGCACGCAACGAAAAATGGGGCGAATGGCGTGGCTGGGAACGAGGCATCACGCATATCGATCTAGTTGAGCCACGTGTAGTTACGCTATCAGGAATGCAATTAGCATGGAGCCCTAATGGTCCTAAAAAAGCAGTTACTGCAGAAGCGGTAATACTACCAACAATTGCTAATGCAGCGGAATTCGAAAAATGGTTGCCAAGCGTAAAAGGTAAATTTGTAATGGTTTCAATGAACCAGCCTACTGGTCGCCCAGATTATAATTGGGAAGAATTTGCTACCGAAGAATCATTCACCAAAATGAAAGAAAATCGTGATGAACTTACAAAAGCGTTTTACGATAACATCAGCAATACAGGTTATACTACACGTAATATAAATGAAGCACTCGAAAAAGCAGGTGCTGTTGGTATTATTCAGTCGTATTGGTCTAGAGGTTTTGGTGCAAATAAAGTATTTAGTGCTAACACTAAAAAAATACCTGTTATTGATCTGCAACTCGAAGATTATGGCTTAGTATACCGTCTAGCTGAATTTGGTAGCAAGCCAAAGATCAGATTAAAAGCAGAAAGTAAAGAGTTGGGTAAAGTACCTACATTTAACACTATTGCAGAAATTAAAGGAACCGAATTGCCAGATGAGTATGTAATTCTATCTGCACATTTCGACTCTTGGGATGGCGGAACTGGTGCTACCGATAATGGTACTGGTACAATTACAATGATGGAAGCCATGCGTATTTTGAAGAAAGTTTACCCAAATCCAAAGCGTACTATTTTAGTAGGCCACTGGGGTAGCGAAGAGCAAGGCTTGAATGGCTCTAGAGCTTTTGTTGAAGATCATCCAGAAATTGTTGAAAACATGCAGGCATTATTTAACCAAGATAATGGTACAGGTCGTGTTGTAAGAATTTCTGGTGAAGGCTTTCTACATTCATACGATTATATCGGACGCTGGTTAGAGGCTGTTCCTCGTGATATTACCAGACACATAGAGACTACCTTCCCAGGAACACCATCTGGCGGTGGCACCGATCATGCATCGTTTGTAGCTGCAGGCGCACCAGGTTTCTCATTAAGTTCGCTTAACTGGAGCTATTGGAATTACACTTGGCACACTAATTTAGATACTTACGATAAAATCGTTTTCGATGATGTACGTAATAACGCTATTTTAACAGCTATTATGGCATATATGGCAAGTGAAGATTCTGAAACCACATCGCGTGTGAGATCAGTATTACCAATTAGCCCACGTTCTGGCGAGCAAATGACATGGCCAGAGCCACGCTCACCAAACCGTAAAGGTGGTCTCGATTAATTGAACCTAATTATACCTTATATATAGGTAGATTAATTTAAAATCGAATGTTTTCAAAAAGCCTTCTCTCTTTCACTAGGGAGAAGGTTTTTTTTATTTTGTATGTGGGAATTGAGGAATTGAGGAATTGAGGAGTTAACCTCATTACTCAAAGCTCACCCCTCAAAACTATAATTGCCACATCATTTAACAGATTTAAAAGCCATTCCATTACTTTAAATTCGTACTTTCAACCCTAAAAAATGAATTTTAGAAGCGCTTTAGGAATACTACGAATATTAGCCTTTGTAGAAGGAATATCTTACCTCTCTTTTGCATTAACAATGCCTTTAAAATATATGTTTGACATGCCTATGCCCAACAAGATTGTAGGGATGGCTCACGGCATCTTATTTATTGCTTACTGCGTAATGGTTTTTGTAGTGAACCTTGATAAGAAGTGGTCATTACGAATTAATTTCTGGGCATATTTTGCATCCCTTATACCATTCGCAACCTTCGTTGCCGATGCAAAAATATTCAAAGTAGAACAGGAGAAGGGGGCATAGTATTTAGTACATAGTATTCAGTATTCAGAATCTAATTACTCCCTTCTCAGAACTCATCGCTATTTCATTTCATTCTTAAATGGACCAAAGGTCACATATATTAATCCTTGGTCAGATAATCCCACGGGTTAATCAGTGCCACGCCAGAAGCCTGCATATCTTTAGTGTTTCTGGTAACCACAGCAAAACCTTGAGATATTGCGGTTGCCGCAATTAAAGCGTCTATAGCAGGCAGTGGTGTTCCCGCTTTTTCTGCTTTGGCTAAAATTTTGCCCCATTCACTCACTTCATTTAATGTGATATTTAGAACTCTGTTTTTAAATCTATTAAATAAAAACTCATCAACCCAATGGCTAAGGTTCTGTTTTCTTTTAGAGGGAGGGAGCTTCTCAATTCCTTTATGGAGTTCACCAAAAGTAATGACACTTAAATATAAATCGAGTTCATTATGATCCGAAAACCAACTCAGGACATTTTTATTAGGCTCTGGTTTTGCTAGTTCAGAAATACAGCAAGTATCAATTAGATAACTCATATAGTAATATCGCGTGAAGTAGATTTATCACGATCAATGTCTAGCTCAACTGAAGCAAGTGGTGAACTTTGAATGAATTCAGCTAAACTTGTACTAGGCTGCTCCAATCTTTTATAATCTTCAATAGATAGAACAACCACACTTGTTTTACCGTGCTTTGTAACAGTTTGTGGACCTTCTTCCGTAGCTTTGCGAACTACTTCACTGAATCTGTTTTTGGCATCCTGAAGTTGCCATTTAGAAGTTTTCATAAACACCTCTTTTATTAAACTGTCTAGCCTGTCTATAATTTATATAATATTAACTAGAATAGGAAAGGAACATTGTGGGAGAAAAAAGAAACCAGAATACAGAAGTTGCCCCTCAAAACTCCACAAACCATGAATTGCCACTGGCTTCAGCCAGTGGTTAAGAGTCCACCCAGAGAAAGTGGGCTTTAGCCCAATTTTCAAAATCTCTTGAACTGGGTTGTGTGTATAATAAATTTGGCTAAAGTCCGTTCCTATTCATGTTTTTATCAGCAATAATAACCTCAGAAATGAAAACTCATTCCTCAAGCCTCATCGCTCAAACCTAGTTCATGCCATCCCATAAAACATTTCTTTTTCTTTGTGGTAGGGTTCAAAGATAGTTTTAAGAGCTTGGTTTTCGGGTCGATTTAGATCAGCATCCATTTCGATAAACTCTCGAGCTTTGGCTTTCGCTTGGGTTAAAATAAACTGATCCTCTACTATATCAGCCACCCTGAAATCAGGCAGGCCACTTTGTTTGGTGCCTAAGAAATCACCTGGACCACGTAGTTTTAAATCCGCTTCTGCAATTTTGAATCCATCACTGGTTTCTTCCATCGTCTTTAATCGAAAAGCGCCATCTTTGCTCACTTTCACATCAGGCATTAAAATGCAGTAACTTTGCCGCTCACCACGCCCAATCCTGCCTCGTAATTGATGCAACTGCGACAGCCCAAATCGCTCAGCATGTTCAATTATCATAATGGAAGCATTGGGCACATCAACCCCTACTTCAATAACAGTGGTAGCGACTAAAATCTGGGTTTCATTCCGAATAAAAGAACGCATAATTTCGTCCTTCTCATCAGATTTCATTCGTCCGTGCAGCAAGCCCACTTTAATATCAGGGAAGCGACGTTTAATATTCTCGAAGCCAGCAGTGGCATCCTTTAAGTCTAACGCTTCCGATTCTTCTACCAATGGGTAGATGATATATGCTTGACCACCATCTTCAATTTCCTGCCCTAAAAACTGATATACTGAATCTCTTTTTTTGTTACTGCGAATAGCGGTGCGGATGGGTTTACGGCCAGCAGGGAGCCCCTTTATAATAGAGATGTCTAAGTCTGCATAAACCGTCATGGCAAGCGAGCGGGGAATAGGCGTGGCGCTCATCACCAAAATATGCGGATGATTGCCCTTGTTTAATAATTCGGAGCGTTGTTTCACCCCAAAACGATGTTGTTCATCAATTACTGCTAACCCAAGATTGAAAAACTTAACATCCTGCTGAATAATAGCATGAGTGCCAACTACAATTTGGCAATTTCCACCTTCCAAATCGGTTAAAACATCCATGCGAAGTTTTGGTTTCTGCCCACCCACAAGTAGCCTGATGTTAATATCTAAGCCTTCCAGTTGAGTGGATAATGTTCGATAGTGTTGCTCAGCTAGTATTTCGGTTGGGGCAAGAAATGCTGCTTGAAAGCCATTATCTAAAGCCATTAATAAAGCCCCGATGGCCACAATGGTTTTTCCAGCACCCACATCACCTTGTATTAATCTATTCATCTGCCTACCCGATCGCACATCTGCTTTAATATCGGCAAGAGAAGAAACCTGTCCCTTCGTTAATTTAAAAGGTAGAAGCTTGTTAAAATAGGTAGATGTATAACCTTCAGTTGCAGAGAAGATGTGACCCGTTTTACGTTCTACCACCGTGTGATGAATTTTCTCCATGCTTAGTTGAAACAAAAATAATTCTTCAAATTTAAATCGTTCTAAAGCACGCTTACGTTCATTATGACTCTCGGGATAGTGAATGGTTTCATACGCCTGTTTTCGGGTAGGATAATTGAATTCATCTAATAGTGTTTGAGGTAGAAATTCATCCAGTACAAATTTATCTAGCAAGTTCTTTACCCAGCCACCAATAACACTGCTTGATATGCGGGCTTTACCGAATTCTTTACTGCTAGGATACACAGGTACAATACGTGAGAACTCATCTAAATCAGATTCATCTGAAATTTTATCAACTTCAGGGTGTGCTATAGATATAGATTTACCAAAGCGTTTTGCCTGTCCATAAAACGCTACTAATTCCCCTTCCTTAAAATACTTTTGAAAATAAGAGCTCCCACGGAACCAAACTCCTTTTAAAAAACCGGTCTTATCTTTGATGCTGACCTCTAAGCGCTTACTTTTACCAAAGCCCACTATTTGTATATCGGTGACCTTACCCATGATGGTAACTTCTTCGCCCGCACCCATTAGGTGTCCGATTTTTTGAACGTTACTTCTGTCGAGGTATCTACGAGGGAAAAAGTTGAGCAAATCCATGGAGCTATGAATGCCCATAGAAGCGAGCGCTTCAAGCTTTTTAGGGGAGATATTAGGTAATGAGGAAATATTCAACTGGTATAGTGTTATATATCATTATAGTGCGAATAGGGTAATATAAGTATCAATAAAGGGTGATTTTAGGTGATAATATAGATAATCAGTGATTTTATGAAATAATATGAAATTATATTTTGTAGTAGTGTTTAAATATTGCCTATATTGTCAAGCTCTCGATTTGATAGCATTAACTAGACAAAAGTAACAGTGCCTACTATACAACAACTCATTAGAAAAGGTAGAAAAAGTAAAGTTCGAAAGACAGGATCTCCTGCACTACAAGGTAGCCCGCAAAAGCGTGGCGTTTGTACTCGAGTTTACACAACTACCCCTAAAAAGCCGAACTCTGCTTTACGTAAAGTAGCGCGTGTTCGTTTAACCAACGGAATAGAAGTTTCAGCTTATATCCCGGGTGAGGGTCATAACTTACAAGAACATAGTATTGTTTTGATTCGTGGCGGTAAAATTAAAGATTTACCTGGAGTTCGCTACCACATCGTACGTGGTACGCTTGATACTGCGGGTGTAGCAGGTCGTACACAAAGTAGAAGTTTGTACGGTACAAAACGTCCTAAAGGATAGTAACAAAGAATTTTAGATTAATCGAGCATGCGTAGAAAAACAGCAGAAAAACGAGATGTACAACCAGATCCTATATATGAGGATAAGATTATCACTCGTTTTGTAAACAACTTAATGCGGGACGGTAAGAAAAACGTTGCCCGTAAGATTGTATATCAAGCATTTGAAATTATAGAGGAAAAAACTGGAGAAGGTGGGCTTGATGTGTTCAAGTCAGCTCTTCAGAATTCAACCCCTGTAGTAGAGGTAAAATCTCGCCGTGTTGGTGGAGCTACCTATCAGGTGCCAATGGAGGTGCGTCAGGAGCGAGGTGTTGCTCTTGGTATGCGCTGGTTGATTAACTCAGCACGTAAGCGTAATGACAAATCAATGTCGCTACGTTTATCACGCGAACTTATAGATGCTTCCAATAATGATGGAGGTGCAGTTCGTAAGAAAGATGAGGTGCATCGTATGGCAGAAGCCAATAAAGCATTCGCTCATTTTAGATTTTAATAGTACACACCAACAATTATGTCAGCAGAAGTTAAATTAGACGAAAAATCCAAAGTTGTAGACCAAATGCGCAGAACGCGTAACATTGGTATTATGGCGCATATTGATGCAGGAAAAACAACTGTATCAGAACGAATTCTGTATTACACAGGTCGTAGCCACCGCATGGGTGAGTCTCATGAGGGAACTGCTACAATGGACTGGATGGATCAGGAGCAGGAGCGAGGTATTACTATTACTTCGGCTGCAACTCATTGTATTTGGAAAAACAATCGAATTAACATTATTGATACTCCTGGTCACGTCGACTTTACAGTAGAAGTAGAGCGTTCATTACGTGTATTAGATGGTGCTGTTTTTGTGTTGTGCTCAGTTGGTGGTGTTCAGCCTCAATCTGAGACAGTTTGGCGTCAAGCTAACAAATACAAAGTGCCTTGCATGGCTTTTGTAAACAAAATGGACCGTACTGGTGCTGATTTTTATAATGTAGTTGGTCAGTTAGAGGATAGACTGGCAGCAAACCCAATTCCTATTCAAATACCTATTGGCAAAGAAGAGCATTTTGTTGGTGTTGTTGATTTGATCAATATGCACGGTATGGTTTGGGAAGAAGATAATTTAGGAACCAAATACGAAGAAGTAGAAATTCCTGCTGATTTACTCGAGAAAGCGAAAGAGTATAGAATTAAAATGCTCGAAGCTATTGCCGACCACGATGAGTCGTTAATGGAAAAGTACCTTATGGAAGAGGAGATTTCTGAGGAAGAAATTCTTGCAGCTATCCGTAAGGCTACTATCGCTAAAGATATTACTCCAGTACTTTGTGGTACAGCTTTAAAGAACAAAGGTGTTCAGGTATTATTAGATCGTATTATTTCTTTTATGCCTAGTCCATTAGATGTGGCTGCAGTGCATGGTATTAATCCAGTTACTGAAAAAGAAGAAACTAGATCATCAGATATTGATGAGCCATTTTCAGCTTTAGCATTTAAGATTATGACTGACCCTTATGTAGGTAAGCTTACATTTATTCGGGTTTATTCAGGTCGTTTAGAAAAAGGATCGTATGTTCTTAATGCCAATACTGGTAAAAAAGAGCGTATCGGGCGTTTGTTAGAAATGCATGCAAACGATAAAAAAGATGTTGAGGTAGCACAGGCTGGTGACATTGTTGCTGTAGTTGGAGCTAAAGAAGTATACACAGGAGATACATTCTGTGATTTAGACCACCCAATTGTACTTGAGCAAATTACATTCCCTGAGCCTGTTATTAAATTAGCTGTAGAGCCTAAAACAAAAGCTGATAGTGACAAACTATCTACTGGCTTGCAGAAATTATCTGAAGAAGATCCTACTTTCCAGGTACGTACTGACGAAGAAACTGGTCAGACTACTATCGCAGGTATGGGAGAGCTTCATTTGGAGATTTTAGTTGAGCGTTTAAAGCGAGAGTTTAAAGTAGAAGCAAACGTTGGTGCACCTCAAGTGTCGTACCGCGAAACTATTACAAAAGCTATTACGCATAGAGAAACTTACAAAAAGCAGTCTGGTGGTCGTGGTAAATTTGCCGACATCCAGTTTGAAATTGCACCATTAGCATATTTCGATGATACAACTGCTAAAGAAGATAGAATTACCCGCTCTGAAGGTTTCTTATTTATCAACGAAGTTGTTGGTGGTAATATTCCAAAAGAATTTATTCCATCTGTAATGAAAGGTTTTAAAGCCGCATTAGATAATGGTATTCAAGCAAGTTACCCAGTACAAAATATTGGTGTGCGTTTATTTGATGGTTCTTATCACGATGTGGATTCGGATCAATTAAGTTTTGAGTTAGCAGCAAAAATCGGATTCAGAGAATCTGCTAAGCGTGCTAAACCAGAGTTGTTAGAGCCTGTAATGAAGGTAGAAGTTACAACTCCAGAAGACTACATGGGTGATGTTATTGGTGACTTAAATAGTCGTCGTGGTATCATCTTAAGTATGGACTCCAGAAGTGATGGTTCAATAGTGAAAGCAAATGTTCCACTATCAACAATGTTTGGATATTCAACAGACCTTAGATCATTGACTCAAGGTCGCGCAGTGTACGCTATGGAATTTGCAGAGTACACAGCAGTTCCTGCTAAGATTGCTCAGGAAATAATCGAAAGTCAATCATAAAGAATTAATTTAAACTGATATAAATCATGGCAAAAGAGACCTTTCAGCGGGGCAAACCGCACGTAAACATAGGTACCATTGGACACGTAGATCACGGTAAAACTACCCTAACGGCAGCAATTACCACCATCATGGCAAAAACATATGGCGGGCAAGCGCATGCGTACGATCAAATTGATAATGCTCCTGAAGAGCGCGAGCGTGGTATAACCATTGCTACCTCTCACGTAGAGTATGAGACAGCAAATCGTCACTATGCTCACGTAGATTGTCCAGGTCACGCGGATTATGTTAAAAATATGATCACTGGTGCGGCACAAATGGACGGTGCTATTATTGTAGTAGCAGCCACTGATGGCCCGATGCCACAAACTCGCGAGCACATTTTGTTAGCTCGTCAGGTTGGTGTTCCACAAATTGTAGCCTTTATGAATAAGGTAGACTTAGTGGATGATGAAGAGTTATTAGAGCTTGTAGAGCTAGAAGTGCGTGAGTTACTATCAGCGTATGAGTTTGATGGCGACAATATCCCAGTAATTCAAGGATCAGCTCTTGGCGCACTTAATGGCGAAGAGAAATGGGAGCAACGCATTATTGACTTGATGGCTGCTGTGGATGAAACTATCCCAACCCCAACTCGCGACGTAGACAAGCCGTTCTTGATGCCTGTTGAGGATGTATTCTCTATCACAGGTCGTGGAACAGTAGCTACCGGTAGAATTGAGCGTGGTATTCTTAAAATCAACGACGAGATTGAGATTGTTGGTATTATTGAAGCGCCATTGAAGAGTGTGGTTACTGGAATTGAGATGTTCCGTCGCTTACTCGACCAAGGTCAAGCGGGTGATAACGCAGGTATTTTACTACGTGGTATCACAAAAGACCAGATCCAACGTGGAATGGTATTATGTAAGCCAGGCACTATTAAGCCGCACACAAAATTCACTTGCGAAGTGTATGTATTGAGCAAAGATGAGGGTGGACGTCACACTCCATTCTTTAAAGGATACCGCCCACAGTTTTACTTCCGTACTACGGATGTAACTGGAGCGTGTGAACTACCAAGTGGTGTAGAGATGGTAATGCCAGGCGATAACGTAAAGTTAGACGTGGAATTGATTCACCCAGTTGCTATGGAAGAAGGTTTACGCTTTGCGATTCGCGAAGGTGGCCGTACTGTAGGTGCTGGTGTGGTAACAAA
>Ga0265293_10006722_pt1 | contig 18129 bp, 31 predicted proteins | sample Munlanlewell138R_FD_192505 | JGI IMG/M metagenome (GOLD analysis project Ga0265293, IMG submission 192505) | Leachate microbial communities from a municipal landfill in Southern Ontario, Canada - Leachate well 138R | ecosystem: Engineered > Solid waste > Landfill > Unclassified | place: Canada...
TTCGTTATAAACTCTCCGTGTGTGATAATAGGCTTTTTAAGAGCCAATGTGTATGTTTTTTCAAGGTTTTCTATGAAGTATGACATTGATATAGGCTCAAACGGTAAAGCACTCTCTTTAATGTTTTTTATAAGTTCTTCAATGTATAATTTTTCGGCATATACATCTATGGTGTTGTTGATTTCACAATCGCCATTTTCTTTATATAACACCATGCCTTTTAATATATCGTTGTCATATATGGCTACGTATTTATGTGTCCATGAACTTGCCATTTTTATCACTTCGTTTCTTATTTAGTTTTTTATCAATGACTACGGCTTTTATTTCTTCTAAATGTTTTTTTGATATAAGTTTTAATTCGGCAATATAATCACTCAATTCAATTTCTAAACCTTTGTTATTGAAGTATGCTTGTCTTTTTAATGCATATTCCAATGCATTCTCAACGTTAGAAAAATAACCTTCAAATACAAATTCAAACTCTACTTTATTATTATGTTTCTTTAATACTTCTTGTCTAACATATAGAGTGTAATTTCTGCCATCACTAACATCAATTAAAATATTCTTTCCTACTTTTATTTTCATAATTATTCTTCCTTGATTAGAAGAACATTATCAACAGACACGTGAATATATGTTCTTTTGCCATCTCTATCTTCAAGAATAAGGACTATAATGTTATCACCTACATAATAATATCCTTCAATATCAATTACATGATATGCATATACGTTACCAAATTCAATTCTTGCTTTATCAAAATCGGTATGAATTGTTTTACTACATGCTGTAATAAATAACAACGGTAATACCAATAAAACCAATAACAATATCTTTTTAATCTTTTTCATTTTTTATCTCCTTTGGTTTTTTTCACTTCTTTTACACGATTGAATTTATGCTCCACTTCAATAGTGTGCTTAATTCCTTTGATTTCAAATTTTATGGGTTTCTTAAAGTCCCAATGTGTCAGTTTGTCAAGTTGTCTAAATGACATGTCAAATTCTTCTTTTAAGTGTGTTAAAACAAAATTAAATATCATCATTTTAACTGTTTCAAAATCATTGTTTGATAGGTATTCCCATAACTTTATCTTATCTTTCCACTTATCTTTTAGAATGTGCTTTGCTAATTGAATGAAGAAACCACTCGCTGTGTCAAACGTATCGCTTTTATGTGCTATACCACTCACCACATGTTCGTATGGTTTATCACCAAATAGTAATGTTGTCTTTCGTTTATTTATGTCAAATACAACTTTTGTTGGTAGTGTGTAATCTAATATAGTTTTATGCATGTTTCCTAATATACTTTTATGAAATGTGATTTTACTACTATTAAATAGTCCTTCAAGTTGATATCTTCTTACATCATCATAAATCCATTTTGGTTCAAGTCTTTTTGTTGTTTCTGGTATTTTTACAAGTTCATTTTCTTTGAATGATAATGTGTATGACATATTTTCTTCGTTAAAATTACCCACTTCATATTTCACAATAAATTTCCCACTAATAACATCAAAACCTGGTTTTTTACCGACAATTACACCGTGTCTTTTGTAAGAAAAATCTACAATGTAATCAGTTCTTTCCCAAAATATTTCAACGCTGTCGCCAACTTTTAATCGTTCCACTTTGCTATCTCCTTAATCATTTTTTTAATTTGTTTGTTTTGTCTTTTGTTTAAAACCTTGTTTCCATATGGCATGAATGTTACCCCAAAACCATTTATGATTGCTTCACCTAACTTCTCGTTAGTCTTGGTATCCCTAATTTCAATTCTACCTATCATGTATTATTCACTAATTTGCAACTTACCCATTGCAACTCCTTCCCCCAAAAGTATGGCATCAACTAATATTGTATTATCATTTAATTCATTATCTCTATCAACGATTATATCAATATCATTTTCTTTTAATAGTCTAACTTTTTTACTAAGTGTATTTTTACCACCTGTTAGTTTTTTGAAATAACCCACAACTCTGTATTCTTGATACACAACGCCTTTACGTTCACATGCAAGTTTAATTACACCACAAACTTGGCTTTCCACCGACAAATTTTCTTTACCGTTTTTATTCAAGTCAAGCAATTCCATGACAATCATATCACACTTTGTTTTTTTGATTATGTGTTCAATATTATTGTAAACTTCATTCAAGTGTCTTTCTAATAAATATTCATTTAATAATACTACTTGATAATCTTTTAATAGTATGCCATCAAATAGTGCCACACCCATTTTAGTGTTTGTTAAGTTTAGTGCGACTACTTTCATCTCTCTAACACTTCCAACTCTGGAATAGTTATAATCACTTCATCCAATAATTTATTTAGTGCTTTTCTTGCTGTGCTTTCATTCATACCTAACTTAATCTTTAAGTATGTCAATGTTGCTTGTATGTTCACTTCAACAACGATGTGGTCTAATATTTTTTCACCATTAAAACATTCTTTAATTTCATGTATAGGCATTGGGTTGATTACATTCTTTTTAGTAAGTTTAACGTTTCCAACCTTTGTTATCTTTTCGATACGCATTATATTAAATATATTTTTTTTATAGTTATCAAGTATCTTTTGATTTTCATTGTTTATTTCTAATAGTTTTGCGTAGTTTTTAGCAGTTTTTTCGGCTTCTTTGATGTTGCTATCACTTAATATTTTACTCACTTTGTTTACCCCCTTTCTAAAATGGCAATAAGTTTAATTCTTCTTTTTCACTACCATAGAACCAATCTAATGGTATATAACCATTCCTGACAGTATCTCTTACCGTAATATACGCTTGATTTAGTTCTTGTTTTGTTTTTTCAATATCAACCTTATGTGGAACTAATAGGTAAAATAATTCATCTCTAAATACGTTCTTTTTATTGACCTTAAACTCTCTTGGGTTAAATGTGTTAATTTCTTCTTCTGTTTTACCTTCTACCCACTTTTTTAGTGCCAACTCGATATGTTCTGGTATAAATACATAAACCATTACAAGTTTTGTCGTATCACTCAATACACAATACATATACCCTTGTTTATACTCGCTTGGGTCTTCTTCATACTTGTATGATTTGTCCATATTTTTATTAGTTAAGTATTCTTTATACTTCTTAATGTCTTTACTTTTAACTTCGTGGATAACCTTAATTGGCGAAGTCATGGTAATGTCTGGTTTACCACCAAACACTTGATTATTTTCAAAAGCATCAAACTTAACATTTTCATAAGTTTCCACTCTAATATTTTCTAACTTTAATTTATTTTTATAATAATCAATTAAATATAGATATGCATAATATTCTGCAAATGCACCCCTTATCGTATAGAATGGGTCAAAATATTCTTTGTCAAGCATTGTCATGGTTTTAAGCACTCCATACGCCTTACTTTGATACTTGTTATCACCTATCAATATTGGGAATGTCCTTGCAAATATTTTTTGCTTAAACCCTTGTCCAAAGTTAAAATAAACTTTTCTATCTTCAATTTTTATTGGTTCATATTTTAGTTTCATTAAACCAAACCACCTTCCTTTAATGCCACAAGCACTTTAACGTGCTGTGGTTTCCTTCTATTAAACTTATCTAAATAGTATTGATAATTAGCACCATGATTACTACTAATGTGTGTCAATATAATCACTTCGGTTTTTGATAAGTCCCAACCACCAATTATTTTATTGCTTTTCTTTTCATACTCTCCAAAGATAGTGTTTCTTGCATGTTCTAAACTTTGATGTGAATTAAAAACCCTATTGTATCTAATGATGTTTCCTACATCGTTTTCTTTTTTCGCCTTAGCGAACGCTGGTCTTAACATAACACCAACATAGTTCGTTTCCATAAATATTAGGTTGAATTGATACTTACTAAAATCTTGTTTTATATATTTTGTGTCAATAACGAACAGTATTCTAAACTCGTTGTTTATTGTTATCACATAGCCAAGATTATATACTGGTTGGTCGTTTGTGTCGTAGTGTTCAAGTGGAAACCCAAACACCTTGACTTCATCATTCTCATCTTTATAAATAATTTTGTTAGTATATTCTTTATCAAATACATTAACGTTTCTCAAATCAGTATCTACTTCCCACTTGTCAAACACTGTTTGTGGTGCATATACCTTCTTACCTATATTTACCAAACCTTTAACGCCTTCGCTATGGTCGTTGTGTTCGTGCGTTATCAAAACCACATCAATGTCCTTAACTTCAATATCATAATCATAAAACTTTTCTAATAACTTTTTATACTTGAAACCACACTCTAATAACAAACCAAACCTTTTATTAGTTAGTTGTATGTCAAGGTAGAAAGCATTTCCCTTACTTGATGAACCTAAACTCTCTACCCTAACATTATATTTTTCTAACATGTTAATCTTCTAAAAAACTTGCAAATGCTTTTTCTTCTTCTGTTAATTCTTCTTTATCAACGATTGGTTTGTCTTGTGGGTCAACATTATTTGTTTCTGCTTTTGGTTCTTGTTTTGGTGTGTCGTGAACTATTTCACCAGTTTCTTCTACAACCGTATATTCTTCATCTTCAACTTCTGGTTCAATTTCATCAACAACTTCAAAGTCTTTACTTACATTCGTTTCTTTTTCTTTAACAGGTTCTTCGTATTCTTCTTCAACTTCAACCTTAACGCTACCTACAACTTTTTCTTCTTTGATTTCATAATCAACCTTTTTATCATTTTGTTTAGTATCAGGTTGGTGAACTTCAACAAAGTCTGCATCAATACTTTCTTTGACTGCTGAAACCACATGCATTGGTGCTTTATCACTAATAGGGTGATTTCTTACAATGAAGTTAAGCATTTTAGTTTCAAACATTGTTTCAGGGAAGTCTTTCCATGCTGGGCTTAATAAGTGTGGGTATGTTTCTCTTACAAATTTATAAGCCTTATCAAAATCATCTAATTCTTGTATCTTATCAACTGCTTTATCAACATCTTGCTTGAATTTATTACCACCTATTTTTTTAATATGACCAATTAAACTTGGTATAATGTTGTTTCGTTCAGCCATTAGATACTTGATTTCACCATAGTCGGTTTCATATTGCAATACCATTTTAATTACCTTACCATAAGTTGTATTTTGCTTATACTCGGCATCGGTCATTTTAGCACCGATAAATTTAGGTGCAACAAATTCATCCTTTTCTCTAATTGACCAGATATTTAATATTCTCTTAACATCGGCACCATAGTTTCTAAATATTTCAATATAACCATGTTTGTATGGTTCAATAGAAAGAACATCACCATATACAACAACATAACCCATGTGTGGCAACGCAAGGTTAATACCAAGTGCCTTTACACGTTCAACTGCACTAATAATACTTGGCGAAGATAATTCCCTAAATTGTATTCCTTTTTCGGTTGTATATTGGACTATCTTAACTAAACTTTGCTTTACTAAATTATATTCTCTACTACTTTCTTGTGTGTTTTCAACACCCAGTTGTTCTAAATAAAAGTCAATAAATGCTGTTGTTGGTGTCTTTTTTGCTACTGCGTTTTTATTACTCATTTTATTTCTCCTTTAATATATAATTCTTGTTTGTAACGCCTATGTTTTTTCATGTATTCGTTTCTCTTTTCTTTACTAATATTTAAGTGATTTTTTTTACTTCTCGTGTATGCTAATGTTTCTTTATAATATTCAGGGTCAATAACAAACTTAATTGTTTTTTTATCAACACCATATTCTCTACCCAAAGAACGCATACTTCTTCCTTGATTATATTTTCTAATTATTTGTTGTCTATCAACATCATCTAATTTAATTCTCCTGTCGTGTTTCGTGAACTGTATTTTTATTTTTTCACTTTTATATGGCATTTATTTCTCCTTTAATTTGGTATGGCTGTTATTTATTTTAGGTAAGTAATCATTAATTGCTACCTTGCTGTAAAAAGGGATTCAACTTATTTAAGGGGATAAGTATTTAGCAATCACCATAACGTTATATTTTATTCTTTAACTTCACTACTAATAACTTGTTGTGAAAGTCCATAAAGTTTGTTTTTACTATTGCTATCAAGACTTGATATTTCATCAATGACAACAAATGTATCTCTAATACCATAATATTCTCTAATCTTATTAGTTAATCTTATAATAGCAATATCTAATGCACCGTTATTTAACCCTTGATATACAGAAGTTTTGTTTCCCAACTTGTCAATCACATGAATATCAAAAATCGGTTTAATCAATCCTTCTTGCGTGAAGTCAAACAGTTTAATATAAATATCACCAAAGGTTTCTTCAACTCTTTGTTCAAGTGCAACAAGTTTATCACGCTGTATTTTTTTAACAAATACAAGCACTTTTTCACTCAATATAATATCATTTTCTAATTCTTGTAATTGACCTTGAACTTCCTTGATTTCACTATCATAATCCCTAACATTGCTACCTTTAATAATTTGTTCACTTAAATCGCTAATTTTAGTTTCTAACTCTAATTTTAGTTTTGTTGTATCTTCACCAACGATAGATTTGGTTTCTAACAACGATTTGCGTTCGTTTGACAACCTTTCATAAGCCACCCCATACTCATATTTAAGTTGTTTAATTCGTGCGTCTAAATCGCTTATTTTTACGTGCGTTGTGTTTTTGTCAGTCGTTACCAAATAAAATTGTTTTTTAAGTTTTGATTTTTTGGTTAATAGTTCTAATTTTTCAACTTCCAAATCTTCAATAGTTTTTTCTATTTTTTCAGTTTCTAATTTAATATCATCAATATATTCAGTCTTTTGTTTAATGTTGTTTTTTATACCTAAACCGAGTTCCTTAATTTTATCTAACTTTTCTTGTCTAATGTGTTTCATTTCTTCGGTGGTATATATGTCAAATCGTTCTTTACTAATCGGTGCTGTAACGAACGTTGGAGTGTTTACTTCCTTAAATTGTTCGCCAAGTCTTTTGAAATCTCTATTTAATAAGTTAATGTCATTTTCTAAACCTTTTATTCTATTAGTGTTAATTTCAATTTTTTGATTATTTATAAATATATTGTTTCCAACTTGACTAATATTCTCATCAATGCTTGATATTTTTTCTTTAATCTTGTCAACTTCTTCATCAAGTAATGTTTTAATTTCGTTTTGCTTTTCTTTCAACGTTTTGACTTTATTTGTAGTTTCACTATTTAACGTTGCTATTTTTAAGTCAATATCTTTAACAAGTTCTTCACTGCTTTTCGTTTCTTTCACTTTGATTTCTAAAAGTTCTTTTTCAAGTTTAGATTTTTCTTGCTTTAATGGTTCAACATCAACAACAACTTGATTTTGTTTTTCAACGTTCAAGTTTTTCAAAATCATATTTAGGCTTTCTTTTTTGTTATTGACTTCTTTTAATGTTTTTTCATGAACACTCTTTATAGTGTCATATTTATATAAATGTTTAGCAAACTCGTTTCTAACATCTTCTGGGTATTCCATAACAATGTTGTCCAAGTTTGGTTCGCCAACTATCTTTTCAAATAGTTCACGCATTATTTTTGGTTCAACAGTTAATAAATATCTTGGCACGTGTAATAACATGAACAAATCAATTTGTTTTGGGATGCTTTCAATAATTTCATTTAACCCTAACTCTCTTGCTATCGCTTTATTTCCACCACTTAATGTTTCTTGTTTAACTTCATCAATATACAATGTTTGAGTGGGTTTCCCTAAACTTCTTTCACCGGTATCACGACTTGTTACGAATTTTCGTTGCCAAGTTCTTTTTACAACCGTTCCACTTTCAAATTCTACTTCAACACTTGTTTCAGTATCTTCGGGCATATCATAAGGTGTTATATTATCAATGTTTGTTGTATTATCAAGCAACTTCCCATTCAAGCACCACACTATTGCTTGTAGTTTCGTTGTCTTATATGTTTCATTAACATCTAATATATTATAGTGTTCACCATTTAGTATATGCGTAAACTCTTTAATACCCCTAAAATTACTTATCTCAACACGTTTGATTCTATTTGGTAAACTTTTATTTATGCTCACTTCATTCATTTTTTATTCTCCTTATATTTTAGAATGGCAAATCTTCATCAACAACCAATTCACTTGAATCAGCAAGGTTGTCAAAGTCTGGAACTCCTTCTTCCACTTCAACATCATTTAATACAATAACTTTGTTAGCAACCACTTGCCACGCTGTAATTGTTTGTCCATCTTTTTGATATGAGTTTATTGATAAATAACCAATAACCTTAACCTTTGTATTCTTTTTAACATCTTTTGCAATTTGTTCGGCAAGTTCTTCCCATGCCACACACTTGAAACCACTATAACCCCTACCACGTGGGTTATCAACGTTCACTACAAAGTTAACAAGTCCTTTACCACTGGCAGTCGTAAATAATTTAATGTCAAATGGAACCTTACCTTCTAATTCTACATAATTTTTTCTGCTGTCATTTGTTTCCATGTGCTTGTTTCCTTCTTTCTATTCTTAAAGCGTTTGTTTCGTTAATAAATTCAATTGCTTCATCTCTTGTAAGATTTAATGTTTCAATAAGTTGTTTTGCAGTTAACCTACTTGGTATTGTCTTACCACTTTCATAGTTGCTAATTTGTATAGCACCACAGTCCATTGCTACGGCAAGTTGGTATTGGTTCTTATAACCAACTCTATGCCTGTATGCTTGTAATTTTCTACCATACGCTTCTAACTTTTTTTGTAATTCCACTTTTTCCAATTCCTTTCAGTTTTTATTATTCTTTATAACTATATAAACATTATACCATAAAAATATATAAATATCTACTTATTTAATACCTTAATTTCATAAAACTCTTTTAATTGTTCTTCACTTAACACACTAAGATTGTTTACCTTGTAATAGTCCATACACTCCAATAAAGTATGTCCACCTTTATCGTATTGGTTTTTCTTTGGTGAGTCCAATGAATTTAATTTATCAATCCAATCTTTTTTTGCCATTTTTACTTCTCCTTAAAGTCTTTTTCCAATTCATCTAAATATTCTAATAATATAGTAGTTAATTCTTTATCCATATATACATTATAAGTTGTAAAATACCAACCATCTTTGTCTTTGTTTATTTTGATACTCATAGTCCTTCTTGTATATTTATCATCAAACTTTTCATACGTTTTATAAGTTCCATCACTATCAATAAATACCCAACCAAGTTTTAATAACCTTTCGTGTGGTGTAAGATATGGTTCAATTTCGGTGTAGTGGATTGCATTGTAATAGCCTAAATTTAACACAACATAATCTTTATCTAAATAACCTATATCTTCCCGTGTTAATCTATCATCTGGGACTCGTATAACCGTATGAACTTTGCCATTATACAAAACCTTATCGCCAACTTTGTAGTTATTCATTTGTCGTTCTCCTTAATATTTTCATCAAATTGTTTCTCTAAATCTTGTTTACTTTTTCTACGCTTCCATTTATCAAAGGTTAGTAAATATATAACTATTGGAAGTGTTATTGGAACTACAACTCCAAACCAAATATAGAATGCTACCTCGCTAACTTTTTTACTTGCGTATTTATCCACGATTGCTGTTACAAACCATAACATGTTTATCACTATAATGTATATAATCAAAATTGTTTCTAATAATGTTAAGTTATTCACTTATATGTCCTCCCAACTACCAACATAACCATTTTTATAATGACAACCAGATGCAAGTTTGGGATAGTCACCAGGCTTTAAGCCTAATTTTCTTATCATGGAACGTGGTCGTAAGTCGTAATTGGCTTCTATATAGTTTAATATTTCATTATCAAGTTCAGGCACATCGGTTTTAACATTTACACTCATCGGTTTCGAAAGACCTATCGCATAGGCAAGTTGTATCTCAACGTTATTAACAACGCCATATTTTTTTAATACATCAATCGCAATATTTCTTGCAACATAAGCACCACTTCTATCAACCTTACTTAAATCTTTACCACTAAATGCTCCACCACCAACTGCTGTATAACCACCATATTGGTCGCACACGATTTTACGACCCGTTAAACCACAGTCGGCAACTGCACCATCAACTGTCCATCTACCTGCTGGATTTACAATTAAAAGTTCTGGGTCAACTAATTCACCTAACAAACGTTTAACACAATTTTGAACGAATTCTAAATCAAACTCTTCGTAATGTGCTACACTAACTAATACTTTTTTTATCTCGTTCGTATCTAAATCTACTGTGACTTGTGTTTTGGCATCGCCCTTAAATATGCCACTGGTTATTGCCGATTTTTCAATACGTTCAATTATCTTATTCGCTAAATCAAATGCGTATGGCAAATAACTATCGGTTTCACGTGTTGCATAACCAACCATGAACCCTTGGTCTCCTGCTCCAATATCGCCATTTTCATTTTCTACTGCTCCACTAATTTCAGCAGACTGCACATCTAATAAGTTTATAACCCTTGATACATGATAATTTAATTCCCTTGCAACCGTTTTAACTGCATATTCTATTTCATCGTTGTTAAGTTCTACGTTGCCAATCTCACCAGCAACTACTACTGTGTCATTTTTTACCAAAGTTTCAACTGCACACCTTGCATTTTTGTTTTTAGTTAAAGCAAGTGCAACAATACTATCACTTATTTGGTCAGCATATTTATCAGGATGATATTTGCTAACTTGTTCTGTGCTAAATAATCTCATTTTCTAACTCCTTTGTATATACCCACACACTCCTTTGTGGTGGTTTACTTAATAGATATTTCTTTTTAAGTTCTGGAATTGTCACAGTTTCACCATCTTTAAGGCTACTTAACATGAACTTACCATCTTCATCTAAGCCATCAATTCGTTTATAAAAATCACTTAACTCTTTTGGTTTATCAAATATTTCAAGGTTGTTAATGTGCCATGCGTATAGTGTTTTTTGATATGGTTTCGGTTTTTCTCTAAATCCATAATCCAAAACATCTTGATAATCTAAACATAGTTTGTCTAAGTAACTACCATCGACTCTCCATGAACCGATTGAATCAACTCCATTATTACTAATATAATCACTTTCGCCCCATATAGTTGTGTATTCGAATGTTGCATAGCCGTCAAACCAGAAGCGACCTATGACACCACCAACACCATTGTTTTTTAATGGTTCATAGATATAAACCCATATACCTTTTAACCCATTAAGTTTAGGTAGCCAAGTTCTTAATTCTAATGTTTTTAATTTATTTTTAATGTTGTCAACATGCTTTTTATGTATGCTAATCATTAAACTTTTAGTCATATACTTTCACTCCAATCTAATCTTTGCCCACAAGATATACAATGTTTAATTAAATAATATAGGTCTGGATAAACGTTGTCAGTATCTATTCTTACTTTGCAACTTGGACAATTATAATCTAAGCATACTCCATTTATAACTGTGTCCTTTATAACCTTTGCAGGTGTATCACGTTCAACTAATTCCCTTATTTTGTCAATGGTTTTTGTTCCAATATGAACACCATTTTTCTTAAAATATTCATTTCTTTTTATTAAATCTTCTAACGCTTTTTTACTTGTCATTTTCTACCACCTTGATAACTTTTATTTTTTCCCAATAAAATGAATTGTCAATTACTTTATTTAATTTAATGTTTTGATATTTGAATAATTTTTCTAATGCTTCTTTTTTACTTTTGGCTTTATAATAAAATGTTCGTTGCATTGTTTTCTTTCTTGGCTTTTTATTATGTCTTGATAAATATTTCAAAAAATTTTTATCATATTTGGCAATGCAGACTAATTTATATTTATTCATTTTCTAACTCCTTTATTCTTGTAAAATATACTCTTCGATGGCGTTGACCATATCATATAAGCCTTTGTTATACATATTATTTTTACTTGAACCATCTTTGTTTGTATGTTCTAATGTATCTTCAAAATAACCACTACTTAAATTCGACTTTAATTTTTGTATCAACTTCTCTTGCTTTTGTGCTTGTTCAAGCGAGCGTTCAATTAATTCAACTAATTCAAAATATTCTGCTCTATCCCATGAGTCAAACTCTACGTCTATTTTTTCTAACGCTTCTTCATAAATTGATTTACTCATTTTCTAACTCCTTTATTCTTTTTTCTATTGTTTCTTTTTGTTGCTTCAACTCATCTAACTCACTCCAAAAATACCAATTCTTACCTTCTCTTGTTGTTAAGTAACGATTTGTGGTAGGTTTTGTTTCAAATGAATATTCGCCTTTTTTGTATGTAGGTTCTAACGATACAATTTCAACTTTTTCATAATGAGATATTTCTTTACCATATCGTTTAAATTTAACCGTCACAGTTTTGCCTACATAGTTTTTACCGACTTCAACTAAGTTTTTAAGGTTTTCGTGGTATATTTCTCTTTCTGTTTGCCATTTGAACTTTCTACGATTGTGTGCTTCTAATAAATTAACGTAAACTCTTTTAGCCTTTAACTCACTTCTTGATACATACTTATTCCAAGAGTTTAGATGATATGTTTCTAATTCATTGTCAGTCCTAAATGTAACTTCTTTTTTATCATTTAATGATAGAGTTAATACTGTTGCTTGTTGAACGCCCTTTGTTAAATGATGCATATCAACAAAATATAGCACATCTCCAAGTTTTAATTGTTCAGGTTTAACCTTAGTTCTCATGATTTACCCCTAATTTACTAACACTCTATTGAATGTTAGTTTACTTAATATCATTTGTATCTCGCTTACTCCAAAGCCTTCTCGTTCCAAGTAGTCTTGATACCCTTGCAATATTGCTTCTACTTCAATTCTTATTTGTTTGCGTTCTTTCTCGCTTCTTATAACTTCATTGATTTGACATTGAACGCTCTCAAACTTTTCTTGAAATACTTTAATTTCTTCTGGTGTCATTTTATTCTCCTAATAAATCAAATATATTTTGTATGCCTAATTCTTTTTCTTTATCTTCTTTAATGCTTTCTTTAATAATAGTTTTTGTATCTAAGGTTGCTTCATAATCTTTAACTGCACCAATTCTCGATTTTGCTATCTCAGCATATTCTGGCATAAGTTCAATACCTATCCATGAAAACTTTTCCATTTCACACGCTATTGCCGTTGTTCCACTACCTAAATACAGGTCTAAACATATACCGTTTTTTGGTGTTACAAGTTTAACAAGGTATCGCATTAACTCAATAGGTTTAACAGTTGGGTGTATATTTTTCATTTTTGGTGCATTAGTTCCTGACATATGAATTCTTTTTTCTACACTTGTTTTCCTTCCAATTCCACCACTATTATGTTCACTAACTTTATCTTCAAACCCACTCAACCCAAAATTACGTTCTTCTTGACTTGCTTTTGCTGTGTAAAAGAAACGTGATGCTGAGCCACCATTGTCATCATGACCTGTTCGTGGTAGTTTTTTAATGCTTTCATCATCATAATTTTGACCAAAGTTTCTACCACTTGATATGCCACCACTCGAACTTGGATTGGTTTCTGGAAATAAACTTACTACTTCATCACTTCCATCATGGATTACGTTTGCTGGGAAACGACCTAAATTGATATTATTAGGTTTTTTAATACTCATGCGTTTTCCACTTTTAGTTGCCGTTTCACTAACAAATTGGCTATTTCCCTCTTGAAATGAACTATCATATCTTGCACCAATATCATCATCAGTTGCAACTCTACACTCATCAATGTTAATACCACCTACACCCCACTTTAATACGTTTTGTGCTACCGTTCCATCTAATGGTTTACGAGCCATTACAATAGGTTCTAATGCTGGTTTAAGTGCAGTTCCCCAACCTTGCCACTGTTTGGCTTCATCGGTTGATGGTGCTGTAATGTTGACAGTTGTTCTACCATGTTCATCTGCATCTTTACTTGCGTTGAAACCACCACCAACACTATCATTGTTTTGAACAGCCCCTTTATAACTACCAACTACTTCCCTTTCAGCACCCATCATCTTATCAATAGCCTTACTTATATCATGCGATTTAGGAAACCCACTACCATACAACCACGCTATCATATCTCTTATTTCAAAACCTGCTAAACAAACTGCCATTACCATCCAATCGTATGTTCTTGTCCCTGCAAATGATAATACATAACCACCAGGTTTTAATACTCTATATATTTCTTTCCAAAAGTTAGGTTGTGGAACAAATGCATCCCATTCCTTACCCATGAAACCTTTACCCTTAACTTCGTGATAACCGTTTGTTATCCATGATTGTAACACTTCAATAGCGTTAGGTTCTTTACCTAAACCGTATGGTGGGTCAGTTACAACACTATCTATCGAGTTATCTGGAAAGGTTTTTAATACTTCAATGTTATTTCCAACATACACATTATTTACTTTCATATCATTCTCCTAACAACAATTTATCATTATTTTCAATAACAAGTGTTTTATCGTTCTTGTCAAATAGGTATCTTTTCAAATCTTCAACTTTCAAATACTTAATTTTGCCGTTTTTACGGCCTTTTAATATTGAGATGAGTGTAGTATCGTGTTCACTCTCAATAATGCGTTCATAGTCAATGTAGTAAGAACGGTAGCCGTTTGGCAACTCTTCAATCACTCTATTTTTAGATTCTAATGTGATTAACTTTTTTGCTAACTCATCTAACTTTAACTCAACCATTTGGTCGAACCACTCATTTAATGTGTGTGGACTTGATGGTGGAAACGTATTATTATTACAATAATCTGTTATCAACAACTCAAATGAAGTGTCATCAATGTCTTTTAGTGCGTTATACCATATTCTTTGCACCATTTCATTTTCCATATCAAGTTTGAAATGAATGTAAAATGCATTTAGGTATTCCATCCCACCTACAAACTTCAACTTACTTAATTTTTTATCACTCATCTTTTAAGAAATTCTCCCATCTATTTTTTATTGTTTCTTGTGGTGTTTCAACATAATCAAGTTCATCATTCCAACCACCACGATTTAACCACGTGTATGGGTGTGGTATGTATTGTCTATTTTGCCACTGCTTACTTTTCTCTTGTTGTTTAACAGCAAGTATCAAATCATTTACAAATTCTTGTGTTACCTTTCTACGCTTAAACCAATTAAAACATTTATCTTTACCAACTTTACGTGGATATGCTTTCCAGAAGTTATTAAATAGTTCTTCTATATTATTATTATCTTTAATACTTAAAGAATTAGATATATTAGAATTAGAATAAGATATATTATTATCTATGAGAGACTTTTCGTTACGTAACGTTACGTAACGTGACACACTCTTATCATACTTAACAAATAATAAAAGTTTTGGTGTTCTATTTATTATTGGAACAACCTTATCATACCCATGAGTAAGCAACCTATTATTTAAAAAGTCTTTTAAATCTAAATTATTTTTTTCACGATTACATGAAAGGCAACAAGGAACTAAGTTTTCCAACAAATCTAACCCACCTTTGCTTTTTGGTATTATGTGGTCTTTTGAATTTGCTTCACCACCACAATAAACACAAGTTTCAGGGTTAGTCAGTAGATTTTTTTGCTTTTTTCTATATTCTCTTTGTCTGCGTCTATTTTGTTCTCGTATCCTTTCTAAACCATCATTGTTTTGATATTTAGTAAAGTTTGATAGCAACAAGTGTGAATTAACTTTTTCCATCATGTTATTTTCAATAAACCAATTTATACACAATTCAACTTCTTTTTCTGTTCTATCTATCATAATCGCTATTTCTTCATAATTTGTATAGGCTAAATCATCATTAAAATAATAACCGTTATTGTTCACCTTACCAGCCAAGTCTATCAACTCAAACCATACTGCTATTAATTTATCTCTAAAATCAACAACCCCATCTATTTTGGCACGTTTTATTCGCTTGAATGAGTGCCCATCAAACATGCCCACCTTAAACTTTAACCACTCAACTCCTTTTGACATCTTAAATCTCCGTTTCTTCTTCAAATACTATTCTTTTCTTACCTGCAATATCTCTTGTTTCAACTTTACCTTCTCTAATCCATCTCCAAACCGTTGTTCTATTGACATTCATTTTTCTTGCAAACTCTGTTTGTGTATAATAATTAATCACTTTCATATTTACATTCTCCTTTCATTTTTTATATCGATTGACACTATCTAAAATCAATTTTAAGATAGCATATTTAGTTTTTAAGACACTTTTTGATAAAACACGATATAACACTCGTGACAACAATTAAAGTGCCTAAAATCGCTCATAATCCCAATATGTATTTATTTATAAAGTTTTTAGCAAAATCAATGTGCATAAGGCTTCTTTTAATTCCATTTTGTAAATTAATTTGCTTTTTTAATTTGTTATCATTTTTTATGATATATTGACTAAACAATGTTGGTTCAAGATTATAAAACCAAAACGCTGTGGGCTTTACATAATAATCTCCATACTTCGTTCTATCTTCTATAATCAAAGATGGTTTTTTGATTTCATTTCTTGTCAATAAATAATTTTTGTGATAGGGATTTTCAAATATCATTTTTAATCCCCTACTTTCTACAATATGAATGTATTTTAACAATAGTTGAAATAAACGCTCTCTCTCTCTCTCTGATATAGTTATCTATTTTCTTTTCATCCCACGTTTTAAAATTATACGCTTTACGACTCCATATCAACTCATTTTGAACGCTAAAATAAGTGCATGGAAAGAATGAAACTATTAAATCATCTTTACTAATATTATCAAATATTGATTTTTTGTTTTCATAAGCATTTTCAATCTCTTTAAATAAGTCCAATTGATAATCTACCTTACCAAATTGATTTTCATAATCATAATCATAAGCCATTATATTTAATTCTTCAAATGCCTTTTTAAATGTTCCCAACTGTTCAAATAAACAATGAACAATTTTTGGTTTCCATTCATTCACTTAATCATCTCCTTATAATTTCTTATAATGCTCCCCAGTATATTTCACTTCATCACGCTCATGCCCAGATAACTTCATTTTTAATTGGTGGTTTGGTGGTAAGTCTAATCTACTCACTATGTCATTCAAGTGCTTGTAAATAGCGTTTATGTTTGTTACACGTTCTTCTGGAAGTCCCACGTTTGCTATTGTTGTAATTTGACTTAACGCTTTGCTTAATAGTGTGTTATTCTTCTTGTCGTTTTCAGTTCTTATATATGTTCCACCATGCTTACCCGTAATGCTTTCAATGCTTAGTTGTGAATAGTATCTACGCAGTTTGTTGATGCTTTTTCTAACTTTTACATCATCAACGTTTGTATGCCCATATGATACAAGTTTACGGATAATATAATCGGCTTTTCTACGGTTGTCTTTACCTACTGCACGTGTCTTTAATACTTCTAATACATGATAATCAAAATTGGATAACTTGGTGTTATCGGTTAATCTACCTTGTATTTCAATAGTTTCTAAAACTTGATAAATGTCTAATTGTGTCATTTTTACCACTCCTTAAAATCTTCATATTTTAATTTACTAAAATTAGTATCTTGTTGCTCTTTTATATATGAAATCGCTTTTTCAAATGTTTTTTCTTCTACTAACGGTATATAATCCTGTTCTAAAAAATCAGCATAATATTCTCTAATGGTTGAACGTTCTTCATAGTATTCTTCAAATGTTGACTTCGTTAAAACTAATGTGTGGTGAACACCATGTGGCAGTGGTGCTGAAAGAGATATGTAATCATCATAAAAGTTTACTTTATGATAGTTATAACCCCTTGTTTCATTATCATATAATGCACGTGTAAACTGTCTTGGTGTTACAACTTTAATACTTTCCGTTCCTTCTAATAATTCATAATTCATTTTACTCATAAGGGTATAAATCTCCTATCATAATACTAATTAAATATAATATAATTTTTTCTATCATAATTTACTCCTTAATTTCTACTATATTTATTACATAAGTAACAAAGAACCGGTTTCAATTCCTCTAACTCTTTATCGCTTGTTATATTGATTTCAAACTCTTGACTACAATTAGGACAATTAAGTTTAATACACTTTTTGTCCTCCACTTCTATCATATGTGCGTTGCAACCTTTGAACGTGCTGTTTAGATACTCAACACGTTCAAAGGTTGCAACGCACATATG
>Ga0265293_10006723_pt1 | contig 18127 bp, 19 predicted proteins | sample Munlanlewell138R_FD_192505 | JGI IMG/M metagenome (GOLD analysis project Ga0265293, IMG submission 192505) | Leachate microbial communities from a municipal landfill in Southern Ontario, Canada - Leachate well 138R | ecosystem: Engineered > Solid waste > Landfill > Unclassified | place: Canada...
CAAAGCAACGGATGAAAAACCTCTTCACCTCTTAAAGTTCTCCAAACATATTTCCAAAATCGCGGGGATATGGTGCAAAGAGGAAAGTGGTAAAGACGAAAGTCGGGAAACACTTCACCCCACTTCTCGGCAGTTTCCTCAACTGGCTTTTTCACTTCTTCATGAGTGACATTGACTAATTTAATATTATCTTCACAAACCCCCTCAATCTCTTGATAGATTAAGACCACTCTGTCAATTCCGGGAAATTTTTTATGGATAAAATCACATATTTCAGACAGGATCTTATAATTCTGTTTTAAGATTATTACTCTGATCTCAATCTCGTGACTTGGATTTTTCCTATTCAGAAGGTTAATTATCCCGTCTACCGTTTGATTAAAGGATCCGGGAACTCGAGTTACGGCATCATGGACAGCGGAGTTTGGTCCATGTATGGCAATCTCCCATGTAATTGAATTAACTCTTGAGGTTGCATCAACAAATGGCGTATAACAAAACCTCCGTCCATTAGAAGCTATCATCATTCGATTGATTGGAAAATCTTTTCTTATTCGAGTAATGATGTCTATAAAGCGCGGGTGTATTGTCGGCTCGCCCCCCGTTAAAGTTATACTGTCACCGCTCTTTTCATAATAATCCTTATCCTTCTCAAGTCTCTCTAAAACTCTGTCGAAAGTATAATCGGGTGAGTTGTCATCCTTCTGAAACTCTTCGGGATTGGTGCACATAATGCACTTGTTGTTACATTTATTCCAAACACAAATATCAGGCATCTTGCTTTTCTAAATATCGAATAAAACTTTATCTTGATCTTTGCCCCATTCTGCAATGTCTGCTTCGGCAACGCTATAATGATTTGCTTCACGAATAAGCTCTTTCTTTGCTTTCTTCTTGGCTTCTTCCATACTCTCCGCCTCCACCCAACCCAAAACCTCAAAATGCTCCAAACTTCTATAAATTATTATATACTCTTTATTCTTCTTTTTAACCATGTTTTTAAATTATTTTATCGGTTTTAATTCTTTATCTCCATACTCTTCAATATATTTTTTCCAAATTCCTTCACACTTTTCATAGAGATTACAATTTTTACACTTCTTTGGGCGCACACGACCAACTATCTTTCTTGACCCCTCAACGTCGTAGTTTTGAAAATCTTGAGCTATATGCTCGGTCTTAAACTTTTCAACCTCCTGAAGTTCACTGATTTGATTAAGATGATCTCTAAAATGACACAATGGAACGTATCTGATATGCCAATGATGGGCATTCGCCTTTTTCCCAATATCAAGACATTTTCTTGCATAAGGTGCAACCTCTGATATCTTAGGAACAAGATTGTTAAAATCGCTAAATGCCCCTCCTTCATTGCAGTCAACGAATATAAACTCGCTGTTACTAATATCAAAAGATCTGATAAGATTGGCTATCTCCGGAAGTCTCTTGTAATTTTGTTTCACAATACAAGTATTAGTTCCCAAACTGACTTTTAATCCAAGCTTTTTTGAAATCTCTTTTACGTTTTCCACCCCTCTTACAAGTTGATTAAAGCTTCCCGGTACCCTGGTTAAAGAGTCATGTATTTCATCATCAGGCCCATGAATTGAGAAAACTATACTGTTCAAACCCGCCCTTAGAGCTGCCTCGGCTATCTCCTTGTAAGAAAATATTCTCCCATTGGTCGCTATCATTACGGTAGAAAATTCAAGTTCGGAAGCGAGTTTTATCAATTCAATAAAGTCAGGTCTGATTGTCATCTCACCGCCAATAAGCTCCAAATAATCAACTCCTCTCATCTTGGCAGCAATAATCTCATCTTTAATCTCAACAGTACTGCGAACCGGAAGGTCTCTCTTATCCGCTTCCATGCAAAAAACACAATTATTGTTGCACTTATATCCTGTAAATATTACCGCTTTATAAGTCTTTTCCATAAAACAGAGCTTATCACAGCTATATTAAAATTCAAAATTCAGTCCTAACCGAGCATTCTTTGGAAAATGCTGACTTGTCTTTTGCTTCTTTGAAAAGATCTTTCCTTGATTGATACTTGTCAATGTTTAATCCTCTCGTTCCATCACAGAAAATCACTTTATTGTCTTTGACACTGAAAAGTTTATGACAATCAAAGCAATTCTGTGGAATATTCAATCTCTTTCCATCTTTTATGTATGGTAGCGGTGTTGAGATGATATAGTTCAGTTCAAGTTGACGCATCCAGTCAATCATCTCTTCTATATCCTTGGCATTCTTTTCATTGATTTCAGTTAAATCAAAATCAACAAGAAAGATGTCTTGAAAATCTCTTATCTCGTCTTTTATCTCATCTATAAGTGATAAGTTTATCTTAATTGATTTGAAAGAGCTTTTTTCCGTTATCGGTTTCAGCTCATCCACTCCATGAATCCCCGCATAAAAATTCCAGATTCCACTGCACATCTTATTTAAAAGGCATAAGCCACAACGACTGTTCTTTACTTTCGTTTTTTCATGAAATTTTTGAGTCGCCAAAATGAAGTTCTCTTCTTTGGCAGAATCAATTATCTTTACATTTTCAGGTTTCTCGTTCTTTTGCTGATTAATGGTATAGATTTCATAACCCCTCAAGTAACAAAGCGGCAATATTCCACAAGTGGCAATAGTAAACGTCATATCGGACTCTTCAGTCTTTTTCAAAGCTTTTTGAAGATAGGGATCAACTTCGGACAACTTAGGAAAGATATGCTTATTTTCTCTGGCTGCACCTTCGGGGTATATGAATGAGAAACAGATATTGCGAGTTTTTGGAAATTTCTTCCTAAGAAAATCAACAAATCCGGGCAAATCTTTGAAGTTGTAGCGACAAATTATGTGATATATCGAAATATTGCCGCCCATTCGAGTGATATTTTCTATTCCTTTTATCGTCTTATCAAAAGTCTCTTTCTTGCCAACCAGATATTCCGATATTTCTTTTTTATGAGAATGAAGTGATATACTGAAATTAAAATTAAAATTAGGTTTTTGAGCAACCTTCATTATCTCACCGGCATACGACTCATCGGATAACTTTACCGCATTTGTAAGAAGCGTTACTTTTCCAAAACCACTCTCTTTGGCAAAGGTAATAAGTTCTATCAGATCAGGTCTTATGGTCGGTTCTCCTCCATCAAAAAAGATATGCTCCCATCCTTCTTTGGCCGCTTTGAGTATCGCTTCTTTACTCTCTGCCGTATCAAGATATCGGGTCGGTTCATTCTCTCCGCCTTTGACGCAGAAAAGGCAATTCTCATTGCATTCTTTCAGTGATGCGAAATAGAGTTTATCTTTTGCCATGATTATTGAAAGCAATCATTCTTAAGCGCCAGCTCTTTTATTTCTCTATCTCCATAGAGACCGATATAATCTTTCCAAATCCCTGCACAATCTTTAGAAAAACTGCACTTTGAACAACCGCTGACTTGCTCCTTAAAACAATCTTGCCCTTGGCTCTCTTTGCCGATACTCACTCTTTCTCCTATGTGCTTATATCCTATCTGTTTAGTCATACCGGCTCTGCCCTTGGCTGTAATAAATTCAATTCTCTGATCTCCTCTGGCTTTAGAAGAAAAAAGGCATGGAGAGAAGTCGAAGAATAAGATGTAGTAGAGATCGTCTCGAGTTAAGATTAATTCGTTAAGAATCGGAGAAAGATCTTTGAATTTCACAGCCAGCATCTTATAAAAAAGCTTAGCATTTCCATAGGGAATCAACTCGGCAATCGACCACCTTTTGACCCCAATTTTAGACAAAAGATTTTTAGTCTCTAATAGGTGAGAAAAGTTTAGAGCTGTAACTACTGTGCTTATGGTAACTGTGACATCTTTAACTTTCAAAACATTCTTAATTCCGGAGATTGTCTGCTCAAAAGAGCCCGGGGTTCTGGTGATGGCATCATGAACTGAAGCGGTCGGACCATAGAGAGTGAATGTCACCCTGTTGATTCCGGATGAAACCGCTTTGTCACAAAAAGAATTATAGCTGAAGAGTCTTCCGTTGCTACTGACGGCGATTTCTTTATATCCAATGTCTTTGGCATATTGAGCTAATTTCAGTATATCGGGTCTTACAGTCGGCTCTCCACCGGTAAACTCCACTTTGTTGTAACCGTCTTTTTTACCTTTAATGAGATCGCCTACTATATCGTCGGTGGTGCGATCATTGGCAGTCTTATCATCTGGTCTGTTACTGCATATGATGCAATTATTATTACAAGTGTAACCGACCATTATGATTAAAGTTTTTTTATTCATGAATAATTTAGCGGCTTGAGTTTTCCTGGACCAAATCTGTCTATATCAACTTTGAAAAAGCCCGGGCATACGTCATTCATCTTACATTTCAGACAGAAGGGGAGTTTGGTTTGAATCCTGTAGAAAGGAACTCCGCTTATCACTTCATATCTGTCAACCTTTCTTTTTCCCAATGAAGGCGGTTCTGCAAACCTTATTATGCTAAAATTAGTTTTTCCAAAGACACAAAAAGGTATATCAAGAAAATGGAAAGCCTTATCGTTTTCTACAATATACTTATACGACTTATTTAAATATTTATTGAGATCTTTAAAAGGGATGTAAAAAGAGAAATCATTATTAGCAATACAAGGAGTCCCGATATAAAAATCATCCACTTTCAATTTTTCAATGAGATGGAGTAACTCCATTAAATCTAAACAATTTTGTTTGGTTATTAAAGTTGAAATCTGCAAATCAACCTTACTCTTTATAACCTCTTTGATTCCGGCCAATGTTTTATCAAAACTTCCCGGATTTCTGGTTACCGCATCATGGATTGAAGCATTTGATCCATAAAGAGGAATCCTGAATTTATTGATTCCGGCTGAGATAAGTTTTTGACAAAGATTGTTTTCAGCCAACCCCATCCCATGAGTTGAAAGCTGGATCGTTGAGAAGTTTCCTTGCCTTACCTTTCGAACAAAAGAAACCAAACCTTCATACTCAATTGGATCACCTCCTGATATGTCTACTGATTGAAATTTTTTTAATTTAAAATAATCAAGTGAACACAAGGCGGTCTCTTCTTGCCTTTTTTTTTCTCCTTTCGAAAGGGTTTTTACTCCGCCGCAGAATAAGCAATTATTACTACAGTGAGTTTCAAATATTATTGACCCAAATTCAGTTATATTCTCTTTTGTCATTTTTTGATCGGAATAAATTCATCCCAGCCAAATATTTCCGGATACTCTCTCCAAGGTCCCTCGCAAACGCCAAAATATATGCAATCCTTACAATCAGGTCCTCGAGATTTACCTTTATCCCATCTATATTTGGTATAATCTTTAATCTCTAATTTTCCGTCAAAGACATGAGCCTCGGGCATGATATTCTCTGCTATATATTTCTCATATCCTTGCATGAAGCAATATGGAACGGCTTCGGTCATCACTTTAACTCCGGAATCAATTCCGACACGAACCCCTTCTTTAATGTAAGGCGCTGCTTCTGACATTTTAGGAACCACCTCTTTTATTAATTTTTTATCAGAAGCGATTATCTCATTTATATGGATGAAGGCAAACTGAAACTGATTGACTCTAAGCTTAACTAAAAGGCGAGCCAGGCTTGGAATGTCTTTGAAATTATCTTTAACAACCACTGAATTGGTCATCACATATTGTTCAAGTTCGCGAAGATTCTCTATGCCTGCAACTGTCTGCTTCCAACTCCCGGGAGCTCTCGTTAACTTATCATGAATATTGGCTGATGATGCATGAAGTGCCGGGGAAAATTCATTAGCACCAGCATCAATTAATTCTTGGCAATACTTAAGATAAGAAAACATTCTGCCATTACTTTGTATCTGGATAAAATCATAGCCTAATTCTTTGGCATCTCTTACTACGCTAAGAAGCAATTTCGGACGAAAAGTGGGTTCGCCTCCGGTAAAAACTACACTGTTAGCTCCGTCTCTTCTGCCCTTTGAGAGACGTCTTTTGATCTCTTCGTAAGGCAGATCGGGCTCTTTAAATCTCTTATCTCCTTGAATGCAAAAGATGCAACGATTATTACAACTAAACCCTATTTTAACATCAACTCTTTTCATTTAGTGATAGGGGAGATCTCGTCATCACCAAAGATCGCTTTATACTTAGTCCAAAGTCCGTCACAATGAGTGAAATAACGACAATCAATGCATTCCGCTTTCTTATATTTGCCATCTATCTCATAAGGAGATTTGTTGTCTCTTATCTCCAACCTTTTCATCGTTTTATGAAGAATTGGTACCGCTTCCGGAAATATATATTTATGATATTTGTCTTCCAAAAGACAAAAAGGTATGGCTGCCACTCTAACGTCAGCTCCGGTCTCCTCGGCCACATCCAATGCTTTCTCCATTCTCAATGCAACTTCTGATATTCTTGGCAACAGTTTTTCCGTCAACTTTTGATCGTCTTGGGCAAAAACAGGATTGATAAAAGAAAGTTGAATCTCATCTACTCCCGTTCCGAAAAGCAACTTAACCAGATCGGGGAGATTTTGATAATTCATCTTATTGACTACTGTGTTGGTCTTAAGACGACATCCCATCTTCTTGAGAATTTTTAATCCTTTGATAGCCGCCTCCCAACTGCCGTTGTTAAGAGTGAGAGTATCGTGCTCTTGAGCGCTTGATCCGTGAATTGACACACTCACTTGATCCGATCCGGCTTCTACAACTTTTTTACAAAGATCTTCAGATGCAAAAGAAACTCCGTTACTTTGTATTTCGATTCTTTGGTAACCGATCTCTTTGGCGAATTTTATCGATTCTATCAATATGTCCGACCGAAGAGTGGGCTCTCCACCGGTGAGGACAACGTTTACAATTCCTTCATCTTTCCCCTTTTTCAATCTCTCTTTCAGTTCGTCGATAGAGAGATCCGGCTCGCTTAACCTCATGTCTCCTTGAATACAGAAAAGACAATGATTCTCACAGTTATAGCCTAATTTTATCTCCGTTCCTTTCATGTCCAAGATTCAAACACTTTTTTGATTTTGAGGTCTTTCATCTTATCAAAAAGGTAATCCAGTTGAAATCTGTTTTGCTTGCACCATTCGGTATTTTTCATTTGAGGAAAAAGATTTCCGTAAAGTGCGTAGTTTTTTACGGGACAAACACCGCAATACGGTTTATAAACACAAAGATCACAAGACAGGTTCTCTAACATTGAAGAGTTGACCATCGTCTTTGTCTTATCGTTCCAAACTATCTCATCATATTGACTCTCGTTGACATCACCTATGACAAACGTGTCATCTCCTATCATTCTGCCCTCGTCGCAAGTGAAGATCTTTCCGTCATAATTGTAAAGAACTTGGCCGACTGCGGCACCGCAAGGAGATCTAAGATCGGTAAATCCGGGATCTTTGGCAGTTAATATTTTCTGAAGCATAATGCGACATCCTCGTTCCATAAAGAATTCTCCTTTAAGATTGATTGAGATGATGTAGTCCATTGATTTCTTCCAAAACTTAAGAAAATCTTCAACCGAATATCCGATCTTATCGCGCGCTTCTCCTCCCGACTTTCCAAGATAACTCAGCGGTCTTAAGAATATCCCTTCGAAACCCCGCTTTCTGTACTCGTCAATAATCTCTTCCGGATAATCAAGAGATTTTCTGGCTACAGTTAAAAGAGCCGATAAATTGTAAACTGTTTTTCCAGCTTTTAACCTCTTTTTTTCCAACTCTTTTACTTTTTGAATCCAATCAACCGTTATCTTATAACCGTTTAGATTCGGTAACGGCCTATTGGCATTATGTAAATGTTCCGGTCCATCAAGCGAAGTACAAAGAGAAACCATATTCTTGACAAGAAAATTCAACCTCTCTTCGTTCATTAAGCTGAAGTTGGTAACGATTGACATGTTCAACTTTCTGCCTCTGAAGCTCGAATCCTTACTCTTCTTCTTGGCGTAATTTACAATGTATCTAACCACGGGCCAATTAATCAAAGGCTCTCCTCCCTGAAACTCAATTGTAATAACCGGACTTGGTGATTCAAATATCAGATCAACCACTTTCTTGGCTGTTTTTCTATCCATGTCATAATCAATGCAATCAGCGGGAAGAGAGCTGGCTTGGCAATAAACGCATTTGGTATTACACCTTAAACTTACTACTATAATGTGAAGATTCGGGCCCATTAAAAGAGTGCAATTTTTGTCTGCATATCTCTGAATGAGACCGTCTAATCCGACAGCATCTTTTATAAAACCCTCCTTTACAAGTTTCTGGTAAAGTTCGCCCGCTTTATCAAGATTTCCTTCAAGAAAATCTTTGAATTCTTTTTTGGTTAATATCGCAAAGAAACCGAAGTCGTTGGTAAGGAGATATTTATTACCAATCTCTTTGAATCGAAAAAACCCGACTTTTGAGTTTATTTTAACTTTTGTTAAATCTGTTTTTTTCATCTTTCTATATTTGTTGTTGCATTCCAGCTAAAACATAATTGCAGAACTCATCCTTTATCAGCTCCTCTTTTTCTTGATCAATCCCTTTTGCTTTGACTTTAATTACATCTTTGTCTGAAGAAACGGAAAAGACCACTACCTTGGAGTATGCATTAACCGCATCTTTTATTGCGCTCATCTTGTATAATTTCTTACTGAAATTTATTTCTAACATTTTTCTTTTGAGTCATTCTTTTCATCTTTACTGAACTTCTCTTCCCACGGAACTGCAATTCCAAGGGGATCGTCCATCCAAGCATCACTCTCTTCTTTCATATCTGTTTCGGCCGAAGTCAACATTGCATCGCCTTTAGAGGCTGAGAAAAGAACGACTCCTGCAATATACTCCCTTAGTTTTTTATTGTTTTTTGATATTTGATATCTTAAGCTCGAATTGAGAAGTTCATTTAAAAATTCGCCCCCGAGATCCTCGAGTTTTTTGGCACTCATCTTCTTTTTCCCTTTGAGATTCACTCTTATTTTTTTTCCTCCGTCTTCAAGAAATATGTAGCTCTTGTCGATAAAAACATATGAAGCGCCATAGATCGCTTCAAGAGGATAAACTTTATGGTCAACAGGTATAATTACTTTATTTTCTTTCTCATTAATTTTCATCTTTTTCATTAATTATATTATCCAAAAGTAAGATTATTTTTAATATTATCTTTGATTGCCCTTAATTGCAATACTGTCATTTGCCAATAATTTAGTTATCTGATCTTGACCAAAGAAGAAAAGAAAAAAAAGCATCCAGTTATCTTTAAAACTGTCCTTGATATAAAACCCGTCTTCATCCGTCCGGGCAACTCGGAGTTTTTTTATCTTATCTATCGCCTCACCAAACTCCTCAAAGAGATCTTTGCCAAACATCTCTTTGAACCTCTTCCTTGAGACTGACCCTTTGAATGTGAGTGAATAGCATATCTGTGTAAGCATCTCTTTCTTCTCTTCATAAAGACTGGCCAAGAATTTATAATCTGAAGGGTTTTCGGTTAATGGAGACCTTGATTTGTAATAGATTTTATCCTTGATATAAGAGTGACTGAAAGTGCCTAATCCGAATACGGATGATTTGCTACCCCCTTTACGTGTGATTCTTTGAGAATACTGAAAATCTTTTTTATTAAATATTAAAGTTCCGAATTGCCTCATCCCAATCTCCGAAGTTGAAGAATAAGGAATATTGTATCCATTCTCTTGAGCAATTGTACTTATCTGATCCGAAGCAGACTCCATTACCTTTTCTTTCCAATCAAAAAACTCTGTTTGACTCATTTTACAAACATCTGAAAGATATCTGTTTCCGGGCTTTAACGAATAGATGTATATCGTGTCCGGTTTTAACTCTGTCGCTTTTCTGAAACTCTCTGCAAAACCCTCTGAATCGTCTCCGTAAAGACCTACTAAAAGATCAATGTTAACAGTATCAAATCCAACATTCTTGGCATCTTGCAATACATCTTTGACCATCTCATATGTCTGATAACTTCTCTTGTTCAGATTTAATGCTTTCTTGTTAAAAGATTGAACTCCGAAACTAACTCTGTTGAATCCAAACTTTTTTACGACTTCCAACTTATCTTTGCTTGAGCTTTGAGGATTGAATTCTATCGACCATTGGACTCCTTTTTTAAACTTAAATGTAGAGAAAAGTTCCGTTAATAATTTCTCCATCTGTCTTGAAGAAAGCAAGCTTGGGGTGCCTCCCCCGATGGATAAGTCTGAAAATCTGAAATTTTCAAAAGTTTTACCAAAAAAGCGATAGAAATTGATCAATTTGTCAATATATTCGGACATCTCCAAATCATTTTGTAATTCAACGCTCGGGTAGCAACAAAAATGACATTTTTGAAAACAATAGGGAATATGATTATAGAATTCAATATCACTATCCGGATTCTTTTTAATATGATTCTCCCATAAGCTTTTAATTGAAGAAGCACTTGTATCATATCTCTCTCCTCTGTCTAAAAGTAAAACCCTGATAAGATGAGCATTATCCGGAGACGTGATATTATTTCTTTTTAAAAACTCCTTGTATGTGTCAATCTCGCTTCTCATAACTAGTCTTTACTAATGAAACTTTATCTTTCCCAACAAAGAAAAGAAAATAAGGAAGCCAATCTTCTTTGGTTTTGAAAATCATCTTCTCTTTCAAAACCTTAATCACTTTCAATCCCTCCAATTTAGATATCTCTTTGGGAAATTTCTCTTTAAACTCAACTTCAAAGTTTTTTTCAAATCTCAAAAATGAGATTGATTTACTAAAGTTCAGACTTGCATAGATATAGGTTAAAATTTCTTTTTCTTTATCAGACATCCTTCCTGAAAAAGAATATTCATCAGAGCCCGTTTCCAATGATTGATTCATTCTATAAATCAACTTCTTTTCAATGCTTGAAGATGCGTGTTGACCGATTCCAAAAACTGAAAACGCTTGATCATTCTTAGAGAGAAATTCTTTTCCGAACCCCTTTCTTTTTTTACGAAAAGATATCATACCTCCACTTTTTCCCTCTGTAGCCGACAGAGCTGACGAAAAAAGATAATCATTTTCTTGGGCGATGAAGCGGATGTCATTCACTGACGATTTAATCATCTCTCTTCTCTTTATTAAAAACTCTTCTTTTCCCATATTGCAGATGTGAAGATACTGTCTTGTTGATTGAAGAGAATAAAGAGAGATCTTACCGGGGTTCATCTTGATTATCTTATCAAAGCTAATAATAAATCTTTTTCTATTGTCTCCTAAAAGCCCGTAAAGCATATCCACATTTATCGTCTCAAATCCAATTTCTTTAGCCTCTTTCATTAATTCGGCGACATCACTCTCTTTTTGATAACGATTATTCATTGAGAGAACTGAAGGGTTAAAGATTGCACTCCGAAACTGATATGATTAAACCCCAATTTATGAATGATCTTGAGCTTGTTTTTTGATGAAGACGCCTTATAGCTGGAGTAACATTTTTCACGGCAAAAAGGAATGTGTAAGTAGAAATTAACGGGTTTTCTTTCATCTCTTTCCTCCCAGAAAGTCTTGATTTCTCGAGATGAGAATTTTCTTACCTCTCCTTGATTCAAAAACAGATCTCTTACTAAATAAGATCTGTCTTTATCACCTAAGCTTTCAATGAAATCGCGATAACAATCAAGTTCTTTCTTTGAAATAGCATTACTCATCGGCAACCCTTAGATGATTCTTCTGATAAGGATTGCTTCTGTTTTATTATCTTTTTTTTGTCCGAAAATGGACACCTTGTCTCCTTTGGTTATTTCACCCCAAGAAAGATCTTTGATAAACGAGGGTTTATCTCCTTCTTTTTTAATTTCTGATTCTATGACTTTTAATAAATCTGTCAAAAAAACTTCTATTTTTTCATTATCAGATAAGATCACAAGAGAGTCCTTTTCTTTTCTCTCAACTATTCCGTCCAATAGAACAGCTGTCTTATTGGCCATAATCTCTCTAAGATTCTCATCAAAAACATTCCTGCCTTTATTTTGATTACTTTCGTCGATTTTAATTTGATCTCTATTCATGTCGTTCTTAAATTTATTCTTTTTATTGTTTAAAATTTCTTTGGCTTTCTTCTCCTCTAAAAAGAAGAGTGCACAGACAAGTCTATCTTCCGGCAGGTCAGACGTAAAAACTATCTCCTTTTCTTTTACAGAAACCATCCCTGCCTCTTCAAGTTTCAAAATAACATCTTTGAACTCATCCATTATATCTTTATGATATGTTTTTTGAAACCTCTCTCTTGAAATCCCGGCTGTTAAAGAGAGATTATTGAAAATGAAAAAAAGCATGCTCTTTTTCTCATCGTAAGGTGTTACAAGGAACTTATAACTTTCGGGATCATCTTCCAACGGGTCATCCATTATATAACGAATCTTTCTTTTAATGGATGAAAGACTCTTGTATCCAAGACCGAAAACCGTACTATCTTGCTCATTGCCAAAGCAATAAAACTTGCTTATATTAAATTCTTTTTGAAGAAAGACCCATGTATTTTGATAACCGAGGGACGGTAACGCACCCGATCCCAAACTCATATACCCTGCTCTATCAGCAATAAGAATTATCTCATCTATAACGGATTCAATAGATCTTTTGGCTTTATCAAAATAATCCTTAAAACTTAAATTATGAATCTCTTTTAAATAAAATGTTGTTGGCTTTATAGAATAGAGATATATTGAGTGAGGATTCAAAGATAGTGCTTTTTCAAAACTCATAATCGATTTCTCTTTGGTATCTCCGTACATTCCGGACAAGAGGTCGATATTGATCCACTCAAAACCCAAATGATGCGCCGCTTTCATCGTTTCTTTCACAAGTTCATTGGTTTGATCTGCTCTATTGTTAATTTCAAGCATTTTTTCATCAAAAGTTTGGACTCCCACACTAACCTTGTTGAACCCAAAATCTCTTAACGTTTTCATTTTGTCAAAAGAAAAGCTAGACGGATTAAATTCAAAAGACTTTTGTCCTAAAGAGTTGAATTGGAATAGTTCATCTACTTTATTTAACAACTCATACAAAAGACCTCTGCTTAAGATACTTGGGGTGCCTCCTCCGATGTGAAGGTTATCAAATATTTTTTGATCAAACGCCGGAGAAAAGAAATAAAGATATTTGATGAGTCTTTGGACGTATTCTTCAACTTCCTCTTTACCTTTGGGCGTTTCTCCTGCATAACAACAAAAATGACATTGATGATAGCAAAAAGGAATGTGTAAATAAAAATTAAGATCCTCGTCTTCTTCATTACGATACCTTTTCCAAACATCAAATATCTCGCTTGCATTCTCTGTATGATTTTTCGAGCTGTCTATTAAAAGGCGGAGATTGGACAAATCATAAGGACTTAAATCATTAATCTCTCTATTCTTGATCATATCTCTATATCTAACCAATTCTTTTTGAGCTCTCTGATTCATCATTTAATGCGATATCGGATCTATTTTTGGCAAGGGGGACTTGACGGCTCTTTCTATCTCGGACTCATCGACAAAAAAGAGAAAGAAAGTCACCCAATCTATCTTTTTAGTGTCAATTCTCAAACGATCACCTTCAATGTAAAAAGCCTTCATCTTTTTAAGATCATTAAGGGGTGCTTCAAATTGATCAAAAAGATCTACGTCAAAATTATTCTTAAACCCCGACAACGATATTGAATTACTGTAAGCAAGCCCGGAATAAAGGCTGAAAAGCATATCCTTCTTCTCGTCATAAAAGTTAACGATGTATTGAGACTTTTCCGGGTCAGGTCCCAATGCCTCGTCTGTTGAATAGGTCATTCTTTTGTAAACAGACGAATTACTGTAAGGTCCCACGCCGAAAACCGAACTGATTCCTTTCTTTTTGGGGATGACTCCTTTATCGGGATTACTTCCTCTCTTTATCAGATAGAGCAGATCTCTTTCTCTTATATCCGGATTTTCTTTTGACAACCCCGCGATAAAATAGCCTGATTCTTGCGCAATCTCAATGACTTTGTCCGAAACCGCCCCCAGCAGTGTCTTCTTTTTTTCTCTAAATTCATCTTCGCTCATTTTGCAAACATTCTCAAGATATTTTGCGGTTGGCTGAACTGAATAGATATGAATTGAATCGGGTCCGAGACTCAAAGCTTTATTGATACTGTTGATCAATTTTTCTTCATTGTCACCATAAAGTCCCGACAGTAAATCTATGTTAATCGTCTCTATCTCTCGCTCTTGAGCTTCAGATACGGCCCTTACAACCGCTTGCTCGGTTTGATAACCTCTTCCATTTACTTTCAGAACATCCTGATCAAATGACTGAACTCCGAAACTGATTTTATTAAACCCAAAATCTTTGACCACTTTCAACTTCTCGAAAGAAGAGCTTGATGGATTGAATTCAATGCATTTCTGACGATCTTCTTCAAACTTAAAAAAGTTGTTCAACTCTCCAAACACTTTTTCCATTTGTTGAGCGGTTAGGATACTTGGTGTTCCGCCTCCAAAATAGATGGCGGAGAATTCTATGTCCTTAAAAACGGGAGAGAAGTAACGATAATGCTTTATCAAATTGTCGACATAATTTTTTAGATCGCCAGACGACTTCAACTCATTACTGGAATAACAACAAAAAGAGCATCTTTGATGACAAAAGGGGATATGGTTATAGAATCGAATCTCGCTTCTATAGAAGTCGGTTTTTATAAACTCTGTCCAGGCGTCAAAAATAATTTTAGCACTCACTGTCTGACTCTTTGTGGAGCAAAGAAGCGCTATCCTGATAAGATAAGTGTTATCAAGAGAATCCGAACAATACTTTTTAATGAATCTTTTATAAAGTGATATTTTCTTTCTCATGAATTAAGAAACAGGGACCCGATTTATTTCAGGTCCCATCGTTATCTCATCTCTGTGATTATATAAGAGCGGGTTGATCAATATGATCCGATCCCGATGAATCCGAATGATCAGAATGAGTGTCGGTATGCGGAGTGTCTCCATGATCGTTGTAGCCCACATTATCACCATGAGAGTCAGAATAACCTCCACCTGAATGGTTGGGCCAATCATCATGAGTCGGATATCCTTCAACATAACCGCTGATACTGTCGCTGTGAGGGCTTGCGCTTCTGACATAACCGCTGTAGCCTCCATCTCTCCAATCACTCCATCCGGAACAGGAGTCGGACCAGTTGTTATAATCAAGCCAATCTTGGTAAGAGTCGGACCAGTCATTATGATCAAGCCAATCCTCATAATAATGATCGCTGTGATCGGAATGTCCGTCCGTGTAAGAATCGGACCAGTTACTGTGAGAATCACTGTGCGGAGTATCTCCATGGTCATTGTGGGCCGCAACATTGGAGTGCGTATCACTGTGATCTGGCCAATCGGCATGCGGGACATCACTATGCCAAGCTGTTTTTCGTCCTCCCTGTCCAATATAATATATTCTGTTTGATTCTAACCAAAGATATCCGGGAGTTCCCGCTCCTGTTAAAATTTCTGATGGAAGCTCCCTTACATTTCCGGATGAGTCGGTATAATAAAGTTCGTTTCCTTGAATCCAAAGATAACCTGCCGAACCCTTGTTCCCCGTAGCTGTTCCTTGTTGCCCCCTCTTTTGACCGTTGTTGTCAATAAAACAGAGGTAGCCTCCTTCAACCCAAATATAGCCTGGTGTTGCCATTTATTTTTAACTTTAGCTGTACATGTTTGTCCCGACTGGAATCTTAAGCCTTGTCGCAATGTCTGCTTCAGATGCATTCCTTATGGGTTTATTACCCATATCCAATCGGTCATTTGCTATACGAATCGTTCTGGTTCCAACTTTCAATATCCCACAATCAAGACAGATCTTTGCAGTGGGAACCGATACGATTTGATCTTCATGTTTTGCCATTACCAATGCCCACCTGTGAGAGCACTCACTGATTGTTTTTTCTTTTTTCATATTATTACATTTAATAACTAAAAATTATTTTTGTCAAAGTGATCTCCATGAGCCCCGTCATTGTGTCCTGTATCTTGGTAAACAAAAGCGTCGTCTTGATGCTTGTTGTCTATCGGCCGAAGGTGGTTATCAGTGTGATCAGTGTATGGCACATCGCCGTGAGAGTCCAGATGATTTCCATCCATCCTACTTAATATCTCCTTCGCTCCATCCAAGTGATCGCTGTGATCGCCGTGAGCGGCATCACCGTGAGATCCGTCTTGATAACCTTCTCTTTCAGATCTACAATTAGCAGCTGCTTTGTCAAACAATGGAATGCTAAGGTGGTTGAATATCTTTTCATAATATTCAAAGAGAGTTTTCCATATAGGGCAAAGATAAGTTCTGTTTCTCCAATCGTCATCAATTGCCGATGTTGGACAACCTCCGTAACAAGCATGAAAATATTTACAATCCTTACATCCTCCATATTCTTGCGGGACTTGAGATAATATCTCGTTTCTGGTGTCAAGACGCTCGTTGTCTTTATGTAAAATATGCTCCCCACTGGTTCTCATACAACTGCTAACGGTGCCATCTCCCAATACCACTGTTGCCGAAGCCGTATTGAATATGTCACAAGGAGAAAATACGCAAACTCTCCCTTTCTGCAAAAGTCCATTTATGATATCCGTAAATGGGCTCCACTTCATTTCATGCTCAATCATAAAATCAGCTAATTCAATGTAAAAATCCTTAAGTTCTTCCAAATCAATCTCATGTTCGCGAGAGTTTGCACATGGATTTATTCGTCCATAAACTCCCATATCTTTCAATTCAAGAAGCCATTTCTTCAATTTCTCTCTCTTTTCCGGAGTTCCCGCATTTGCTTTACTTACCACTATTATATTCGAGACGACAACTCCTTCTTTAACCATCTTCTTAATCGTATCTCCAACTTTCTCTGTTCCGGGACGAAAAGAGGACAGCTCCCCTGGACCATCCCAAGAAACACCGACAGTGGTCTTATATTTCTTAAACATATCTATAAAATCGTCGTCGATCTTTGTTGCATTGGTCTGTATCGAACTCTTTCCTGAAAGCTCAAAAACCTTCTTGAGAAGCATCTCTATGTCTTTTCTGGGAAGACACAGGATTTCCCCACCGTGCAAACATGGAACGGAGCGACCATATTCGGGGTTTCCATGCAATTCTTCTATTTTCTTCAAGACTAAATCCAGATCATAATGCATCTCAACGGGATGATGATCTCTGTAGAGTTTCTCATAACAGTAAGAGCAGCTTATATTACATCCGAGATATGGTTTGATTAGTAACATTAATTGTCTTTATTATCTTTCTTAACAGTCCATTTGATATTCCTCGACTTTTCGATAAGCGGATGAGTATGAGTAACACCCACAAAATAAGGAGTCTCAACTTCAACGACCCCGTGATAACTGCTCCATCTCATCTTTTGCGATAGAAGATCATAAAGTTCATTTGTTAGATCAGGATCAATTCCTCTCATTACACTAAGCCAATCTTGCCCAACTTTTCTTGTCTCTTCACAAGTGGGAGAACAAGAAAAATGACTTGTAATTCTTACTCCGAAATACCTGATCAGGGGGTTCGCTTCCGGATATCCGGTTACTTCCCCTTCCAATTCCAGCCAGATGGGGTCGTAATTCTTCGAAAAATTATCGTTAAAATAATTTGCACAACATTTGGGATATCCTAAAAATTCTCCGTAAGCCAAATGATCGCTTATTTCATTCGCTTTTTTGAACTCTTGACCATCTTTGTAACTCTTGGTCAGTGAACCGTACCAAAAATAGCGATCTCCCGGTCTTACCGGTTTATGCTGATGAGAAAATCCTTTATAATAACCACTTTTCAAAAAAGGTGTGAATATCAGCCCGTCTCTGTTCATCTTATCGGTCATCTCTTTGTAATTGTTTTCGCCGATATGAATAATCGCGGCCCGCCTGTAGCCTTGTTGCACCATCTGGTATTCAGCTTCGGCAAACAAGCCTCCCATCTTGGCAAGCTTTTCTTTCCAACCGGAATATCCTTGTTTTTCTAAAACTCTGACAAAGCTGGTTATATTCATGAAATCTTCACTTTTCTACCACCAAAACTTTATTTCCCTTATCGTCACTGAATACGACTTCTCTGCTATTCTCTCTTTTATTGAGTCCGAAAACATTATCCTCGGTAGTTCTCTTTCT